>Ga0134128_10001599_pt1 | contig 28889 bp, 26 predicted proteins | sample KB31754_FD_96462 | JGI IMG/M metagenome (GOLD analysis project Ga0134128, IMG submission 96462) | Terrestrial soil microbial communities with excess Nitrogen fertilizer from Kellogg Biological Station, Michigan, USA - KB3-175-4 | ecosystem: Environmental > Terrestrial > Soil > Unclassified ... | reverse complement strand
CGAATTGCAGCGGCAGTTGGAGAAGTAGCGCTTCAAGACGAGGCACGCGCGTCGCGCTCGGCGCGTGCGGGGCCTTCCATCTCGGCCTGAAGCTGCCTGGTCAGCCGCGCCAGAAACTCCTCGATCTTTTCGACGCGGTCGCCGGCTTCATCGGATTCGAGCGCGTGCGAGATTTCGGAGCGCGCCGCGATGTTGCGCGCTTCGTCCAGATCCGGCACCGCCGGGTTGGCGTAGAGCGGCTGCCGCCCGACCCACGGCGGATCGAGCGGATTGTCCATCAATCGCCAGTTGGTGCGCTCGCGCAGCCAACCATTGCGTCTGCGGCGGCGTCCGAGCCGGTAGACCGCGCTGCCGGTGAGGCCGGCGAGTGTCAGCGCGCCGAACGCGACCAAGAGGAGTTTTTGCAGCGATCCGGTGTTGCGCTCGACCGGCGCAGCCGCAAGCACCTGCGGCGGAACGGCTTGCGGCGCCGGATCCGACGCAGTGGAGGAATCAGGCGTGGTGGTGTCGGCGACCATCAACGAAGCATCGGGCTGCGACGCTGCGGCGACCGGAGGCGTGCTGGAGGAGGCTTGCGGCCAACGCGAGGCGACGGGAGATGGTTCGGCGGTGGGGGCTGCCGCGGGCGCATCAGTGGTTGCGCTGTCTGCAGCCGCCGTCGTGGCTTGAGGGCTCGGCCAAACCGATGGTGCGGCGGCTGCCGCGGGGGCCCTGGGAGCCGCAGGAGCGGACGCATCGTCCGGCACGGGCACGCGGGGGGCGATCTCGGCATGCGCATTGGCGATCGAGCGCGAGGTCGCTTCCTCACTTCGCTGCGGCGGCTGTTTCTCCGCCGGAGCGTCGCTGGTATTCGCGCTCGCTGCCTTGTCATCCTGACCGCGAAGATACCAGCAATGGCGTCCGGTGCCACGCTCGATGTGGAAATACCAATGCTTGCCTTGCGGCGTATCGCCCTTCGGTTCGGCGAGACAATTGTCGGCCGCGCGAGCCGCGCCCTGGGGCACGATCATCGCGGCGGCACCTGCGACAACGCCAAGCACGAGGGCCGACGCGAATTTCGCGTGTAAGTTCGACATACGCATCTCCGGTACGCTACGCGACTCTTGAGCCCCTAAATCTCAATGAAGAGTTGGGTCGCAATAGGCCGCAAATCCGGAGAGGATTGGGCTTAATTCGGGCTCGCGCGCTGCCCCGAAAAACCGGTTTTTTGCGAAGCGGGCTGCCTTATTGTCGCGTCGCCGACCAGCGGCCTTTGCATCCGTCCGCGCGCATATAGGTGCCGCTGCCCGAGTTGCCCGCGAGCCGGCCGACCGCCGTCAGCGCCACGCCGTCGCGGTCCGCGCCGCTCGCACGGTACGCGCCATTCGCCGCGACGCTGCCGCTGGCGCCCGGGGCGATGACCCGACCGCCGGAAATGGTGATGGTGCCGCTGCCGGTACCCTGGCAGTTGGTGGCGATGCCGACATAGGCCCAGGTGCCGTCGAAATTGCCTCCGCCGCCGGTTCTCCGCGAGGTCGCGTGTTGCCGCGGCTCGGCCTCGGGTTTGCTGGCGTGACGCGCGGGCCGATCCGGCTCGACCGAGCGCGGTTCGGGGCGCGAGCCCGACACTGACTTGTCGTCGTTGCCGATGCTGCCGCCGGCGCTGCCTTGCGCCCATGCGGCGTTTGAGCCGATCGCAACAAAGAGCTCGAGAGCAACAAGTGAGAGCAGGTGAAAAACCCGTGGCAGTGGAAAAATCCGTTGCATCGTCGGCTTTCCAGTATTCATGAGCGCCCGGAGCCGTCGGCGCACACAGCCCCGATAATGCGGCAAGACTTGCCAGCCTTGTCGCATTCGTCAAGCGCAGCCTGTTTCGCCTTTTGCACGCTCTCGCGCTGTACCAGCGACCACGATTGGTCGGAGAGCGCGAAAGCGCCGCAGCGCTGGCCATAGAAGCTCAATTCGACCGGACATTTGCTGTCGCCGCAATTGTCGCGCGCGCTGTTCACCGCGGACCTGCGCGATGGATAGGACCAGGAGATGCCCCATTTGTTGCTGGCGGGATCGTAGACGATCGATCCCCACGGTTTCAGGTCGTCCATCTGCCGCAGCCGCATCAACAGGCCTTCGGTCGCTTCGCCCGTCGGCGTCATGGCGGCCTTTTCCTGAAACTGGGTGATCGCGCGCGTGATTTCGTTTTTGCCGTCCGCGCCCTCGGGATCGAAATTGTGCTCATAGAGCCGTTCGTTCAATTCCGAGAGCAGCGCGGGATCGGTCAGCACCACGCGGTCGGGATCGGCGCGCAGCGGGTTCGCTGTGGGTGCGGCGAGGTTCGCCTGTTGTGAGGCCGACGGAACGAAATAGAATTGGCCTTCGATCGGCGAGGATGACAACCAAGGCTGCTGCGCGCCGCCGGTGTCACGCTTCACGGCCAGACCCACGTCATTGAAGGCCTGGAAAATTTCCAGCCCCGGTTGCTTGATGGTCGCCGCCAGCGCCTTGGTATAGGGGCTATGGCCGTCGTGGCCGTCCTGCGCGACATTGCCGGGCTGCGTGGCATAGGCGATCAGCGTGCCGTCTGGCGCCTGCATCTGGGCGAGACCGCCGCCGGTGGCGCGCAGGCCGCGCCCGCCAAAGGGATTGTTGCGGCAGGCATCCAGAATCACGAGGTTCAGCCGCGTGCCCGACCCCTGCATCTGCCGCAGCACGGTGCCGACATCCAGCATCTGGAATTCAACATCCGCTTCCCTGGTCGGATTGGCGCCCACGGGCACCAGATAGTTCTGGCCGCCGACCTGAACGCCATGCCCGGCGTAATAGAACAGCGCGACATCGGCGCCCATGACCTCTCGGCCAAAACTTTGCACGACCCGGTCGAGCGCAGGCTTGTCGAGGTCGAGCTGGGCGCCGCCGCCGACCAGGATAAAGCCGAGGCTGGACAGTGTATCCGCCATCAGCCTGGCATCCTTGACCGGGTTGTCGAGCGGGGGAACGTTTTGATAGGCGGAATTGCCGATGACGAGCGCCACGCGCTTCTCGGCGGCGGCTGGTGCAGCGGAGAGCAGCGCGAACAGCCCCGCCGCCCAGAGCAGCAGGGCAAACTTGCCGAGTTTGTGCGCGTGCGCCGGTTTCATCCCCTAGCCCGCAGACGACGGTGACAGACTATCAGCCGATGGTTAGCGCGACCAGAGCCGTTTCGGCGTGATCTTGATCACGCCGCGGCGTCACTCGCTCGCCAGCACGTCCGAGAACAGCACATAGCGCTCGCCGTTGAAGCGAACCAGCCGCATCTGCTTGATCGGACGGTGGTCGGTCGGGCTCGAGGTCAGCTTGATGCCGGGCAGCAGCAGCGGCAGCTCCATGTCGAGATGGGTCGCCTTGTCCATGATGTTCTCGCGCGTGAGGTCGTCGCCGCATTCCTTGAGCAGCGCCACGATGGCGTGGCCGATATTGTAGCCATAGGGCGCGTAGTAATCGCTCTTGTCGACGTGCGGATTGTATTTGTCCATCCACACATTCCACGCCTTCATCTCGGGGTCGTCACGCCATTGCGGATCGGCCGGATCCTTCTGGTAGGCGGCCGAGATGATGCCCTTGGCGGCCTCGAAGCCTGCGGGCCGGATCGCGCCCGCAATCGAGTAGCCGACGCTCGAGACGAACTCCTGCGGATGCCAGTCGATGTCGTAGGCCTTGCGGACCGCCTGGGCGGTGAATTTCGGCACCGAGAAGATCACGAATACGTCGGCGCCTGCCGCCTTCAGCGACACGATCTGTGAATCCACCGTGGGATCGGTGGTGTTGTAGGTCTGCTGCGACACGATCATCTTGTCGGCCTTGTCACCGAGCCCGCGCTTGAAGCCGATCAGATAGTCGCGGCCGAGGTCGTCGTTCTGCGACAGGATGCCGATTTTGGCGTCAGGTTTGTTAGCGCCGATCCACCTGGCGTAGATCTCGCCTTCAGAAGCGTAATGCGGCGTCCAGCTCAGCGTCCACGGATAACGCTGGGGATCGTTGAACACCGTGGCGCCGGAGCCGATGAACAGATGCGGCACCTTCTTCTGGTTGATGTACTTCACGACCGCCAAGTTGGGCGCGGTCCCGACCGTGTTGACGAGGAACAGCACTTCGTCGCTCTCGATCAGGCGGCGGATCTGCTCGACCGTTTTCGGCGGGCTATAGGCGTCGTCGCGCGCGATATAGTTGATCTTGCGCCCGTTCACGCCGCCCTGGTCGTTGATCATCTGGAAATAGGCGGCGGCGGAGACGGCGCCGGCCGAATAGGCCGAGGCGGGTCCGGAGAACGGCGTGGTGGTGCCGATCTTGATTTCCGTGTCGGTGGCGCCGGGACCGTATTTCTTCTGCGCGAGGGCGCCGTTCGCTGCAAGAAGCGCAAGCGCCGCGATCACCACAGCGCGCGCCGGTTTTCTCCAGGCCATCTTGTCCTCCCGTCTGCCAAATCGTCGATGGTGATTTCAGGATGAATCAGCATCGCGCTTCGGCTTGTTATTTGCGCATGATCGTATCGGATGCTCCGCTCGGCGGCGAGGGCCGGCGAGACGTTCGTGGCTCTAGTTTTTCAGGACGATCCGTCCCACGACTTTTCCGGCCCGCAACGCGTCGATCCACTTCTGAACGTCGGCCATGGGCTCTTCCCGCATCGGCGTCGGCTTGATCTTTCCGGCGCGTGCGAGCGCCATCAGCTCATGTGCTTCGGCCAGCGTTCCGACCATGAAACCCTCGATGGTCATGCGCTTGTAGATCCATTGCACCATCGGCAGGCTGAAATTACCGCCCATCAGGCCGGACACCACGATCTTGCCGCCACGCGCGAGCACCGAGACCGCAAACGCCATCGACTTTTCGTTGCCTGCGAAATCGACGATCTCGTCAAATCCGCCGTCGGTCTCCCTGATGATGCGCTTGGCGATGTCGGCTTCGGTGGGGTCGTAGGCGGCGGACGCGCCGTTCTGCAGCGCCGTTTCCCGCGCGGCGGGATTGAGATCGGCGACAGAAACCTTCTGCTTGAACATGGCCTGCGCAAACGACAGGCCCATCATGCCCACGCCGCCGAGCCCGATCAAAAGCAGATTGCGCTGACGCGGACGGTCGACCAGCCGCTTCAGCGCGCCATAGGCGGTGACGCCCGAGCACATCAAGGTGGCGGCCTGGTTCACCGGCAGCGGATCATAGTTGAGCAGATATTTGGCATCCGGCACCAGCACATGGGTGGCGAAGCCGCCGTCGGTGGAGACACCGAGGAAGCGCTGCTTGATGCAGAGATTTTCGTCGCCGTTCAGGCAATCGCGGCACTGGCCGCAGCCGATCCAGGGAAACACCGCCTTCTTCTTGCCGATCAGCTCTTTCGACGCGCCGGGCCCGACCTCGTCGACGACGCCGGCGATCTCGTGCCCGAGCGTGAACGGCAGCGTCATGCCGCGCGTGGTATCGAGCCGCTTGCCGCCGCCGAGATCGGCATAGCCATCCTGGATATGCAGGTCGGAGTGGCACAGGCCGCAGCGCTCGATGCGGACGAGGACCTCGCCGCCTTGGGGCTTGGGCGTTTCGACGATGGTCTCGCAGAGCGGCGCATCGAATTTGACCAGTGATTGTCGACGCATCTGCGCCATTTTCTTCTCTCCCTCACGGCATGCTCGAATGTTCGTTCCGTATATCCGTCAATTCACGCGCCATGGCAACAAAGCCCGAGACCGGAACGGTTTCGGCGCGGCGTATCGGGTCGATGTCGGCGGCAGTGAGCAGCCGCAGCGGATCGGCCGGCAGCGATTTCAGGCTCTGGCGCAGCATCTTGCGGCGCTGATTGAACGCGGCGGCGGCGACCTGCTCCAGCGCGCGGCGCTCGCACGGCTCGGGCGCCTGTCGCGGCACCAGCCGAACCACCGACGAGGTCACCTTGGGCTGCGGCACGAAGGCGGCCGGCGAGATGTCGAACAGGATCCTGGTTTCGGCGCGCCAGTTGGCGAGCACGCCGAGCCTGCCATAGGCGTCCTCGTTCTCGCGCGCCACGATGCGCTCGGCCACCTCGCGCTGAAACATCAGGACCATCATGTCATACCAGGGCGGCCAGGGCTCGATGGAAAGCCAGCCGATCAGGAGGTTGGTTGCGATGTTGTAGGGCAGGTTGGCGACGATCCTGGCTCGTGTCGAGCCGAGATAGGGCCTGGGATCGAAGGTCTGCGCATCGGCTGCGACGATCTCGAGCCGCCCCGGATAGCGTCGGGCGATCGCTTCCAGCGCGGGGACCGCGCGTGCGTCATGCTCGACCGCGATGACATGCGCAGCACCGAGTGCGAGCAGTGCGCGCGTAAGCCCGCCGGGCCCGGGGCCGATCTCGATGACGGTCGCGTTGTCCAGGGGACCCGCGGCGCGTGCGATGCGCGCCGTGAGATTGAGGTCGAGCAGAAAGTTCTGGCCGAGCGACTTGCGTGCCGACAGCGCATGCTCGCGAATGACCTCGCGCAGCGGGGGCAGGTCGTCGATCGCGCTCATGAGGCGTTGGCGGCGGCCATCCGCGCGGCCAGCCGGAGGGCCGCGACCAGGCTCGCCGGATTGGCGCGACCGGTGCCGGCGATGTCGAAGGCGGTGCCGTGATCCGGCGAGGTGCGAACGAAGGGCAGGCCCAGCGTGACATTGACGCCCTCATCGAAGGCGAGCGTCTTGATCGGGATCAGCGCCTGGTCGTGATACATGCAGATCGCACAATCATAGGTCTTGCGCGCGGCTTCGTGAAACATGGTGTCGGCGGGCAGCGGGCCTCTTGCGTCGATGCCCTCGCTGCGCAACGCTTCCACCGCGGGCGCGACGATCGCCTTGTCCTCGGTGCCGAGCGAGCCGTCCTCGCCCGCGTGCGGATTGAGTCCGGAGAGCGCCAGGCGAGGGCGCGTAAAGCCGAAGCTCTTCTTCAGGCCATCGGCCACGATGCGCGCGGTGCTCACGATCAGACCGGTCGAAAGCTGCGCGATCGCCTCGCGCAGCGAAAGATGGATCGTCACCGGCACGACGGCAAGCAGGGGCGACCACAGCATCATGACCGGTTGCGGCGCCCTGCCGCCAGAAGCCGCAAGCTCCGCGAGATATTCGGTGTGGCCCGGATGGCGGAAGCCCGCGCCATAGAGCACGCTTTTTGCAATGGGGTTGGTGACGACGGCGCCCGCGCGTCCCGCCTGCACATCGGCAACGGCCCGGCGGATCGAGGCGAGCGCGGACGGCGCGCTGGAGGCGTCGGGATGACCGGGCTCGGCGCTCGCCACCTCGCCGGTGGCAACGACCGGCAGCGCTTCGGCGAACGCAGCCGCTGCGTCCGCAGCCTCCGCCTCCGCGAGGGCGACCTTGAGGCCGAGCATGCGGGCGCGCCTTGCGAGAAAGCCGCGGTCGCCGACCACATAGAAGGGTGGCAGCTTCAGGTCGTCCCGCTTGAGCCAGGCGCGAAGGGTGATATCGGGCCCGATGCCTGCGGGCTCGCCCAGCGTCAGCGCAAGCGGTCGAGTGCCTGGCTTTCGGGGCTCTTGCTCCATCGCGGCATCCACTCTCACGAACGTCAGAAAGCCTTGGGCAATCGCAAACCGCTAGTTGCGGCGCGATTTCGATTTCTTGCCCGGATTTGCCGCTGCATTCGAACCTTCGGCGCCCGCCTGTCGATATTCGATCATCGCAGCCTTGCGGATTTCGGCCAAATATGCATTCGACGTCGCGTCGTATTTCTTCTGGTACATCTTGTCGCGCATCTCCTTGCGCTTGGGCGTATCGATGGTCGTCGGCTTGCGGCCACACAGCGCCACCATCTCGATGCCCTCCTTGGTCACCTCGGGCGGGGTCAGGTGACCGATCGGGGTGTCGTCGAGCACCTTGCGCAGGTTGGCGGGAATGTCCGCCGAGGTCTTGATCACCGTCTCGCGGATCGCGGCATTCGGCATCGATTTGAAGTATTGATTGGCCTGATCGCAGGTTTCGATGCGGGCGCGCAGGGTTTCGGCGTCTTTTTGTCGAAGCTCGATCGCGCTTTGCGGCGATCCCTTCGGCACGATCAGGACGACCGGCTGCAGCCTGTATTCGAAAGCGTCGGAGGTTTGCTGGTCGTCGCCGCCCTCGGCCTTGACGGCGGCTGCAACGTCTTTCTCGCCCACCTGCAGCCGTTCCTTGTAGCGGCCTCGCACCAGGCTGCCCCAGACCAGGTCGGCCTTGATCTTTTGCTTGAACGTCTCGGGCCGAATGCCTTGTTTTTGCAGCGACCCCGTCAACTGGTCGGGCGTGATCCGCATGCGCTGGGCCATCTCACCATAGGCCTGGTCGATATCGGACGAGGAGGGATCGACTCCGAACTTCTTGGCTTCCTTGATCTTCACGACCTCGTCGATCAGCTCATTGACCACGTCCTGACGGGTCGGCTGCTTGTGGGTGGAAAGGAAATCGAGCTTGGTGCGCTGCTCGATGTCGAGGTCGGTGATGGGTTGGCCGTTCACCATCACCGCCACCGTCTGCGCGAGGGCATGGCTTGGGGCGACGGCCGCGATAATGCAGCCGGCCACGCAGCCGGCCAGCAGGACCCGTACGCGATGCGAGAAAGTGGCTGTCATCGTCATATTCGGTCTCGAACCCATCGGAATTTAAGTTTGGCAGCACCGGAATTTTCGCCCGCCACGCCGGTGCGAGCCCGCCGCTACTGGTACGCGCCTGCCGCGCTTGCCGTCGACGATGTATTGGCAATCGTGCGCAGGCCGATCTGCAGCATATAGGCATTGCTCAGTGTCGGCGGCGCGCCGCCCGCCGTGTAGTTGTACGACCTGACATAGTTGGCCGCGAGCACAAAGCAATCGTCGACATAGCCTGCGCCAACCACATACTGATTGATCTGGTTGGCTTGCAGGTCCCAGCGCAGCGCGCCGGTCGCGACCCAGTTCGCCGCGAGCTTGACCGAGCCCGAGGCAAGGAGGCCATCGCGGCGGGTCAGATAGCCGAGATCGGGCTGCGGCGCATAGTCGCCGTACAGCAGGCTGACCGACCAGCGATTGAAGTTCGCCCGCGCCTCGGCCTCGAAACGCTGCACGTTCCAGGTCTGCTCGTCGAAGCGCGAGCGGACGCTGAAGGTGTAGGTCGAGTTCGGCGAATAGGCGATGCTCGAGACATAATCGGATCGCGGCTTGGCAAGACCGGAATCGACGCCGGTATTGGTGAGGTCCCGCACCGCGTAGGAATTGAGGCCGAACAGCTGGTAGGACTGGCCGAACATCGCCTTGACCGTGCCGCCGCGGTCGAACGCGGTGGTCGACTGCACGCCGACATTGGCGCGCCCGCCGCCCTCGACGCGGTCATAGCCGGAGAACTTGTCGACGCTGAACAGGTTCGAGGTGTCGAACACCATGCTCTGCGCATCCTCGTTGGGAAGCTTGCCGGCATAGGCCTCGTTCGGGCGGGCGATGATCTGCGCGATCGGCTCGATCGTGGTCGAGCCCCATGGCTGCACGTTGATGAAGGGATAGCGGTATTCGAGACCCACCGTCGGCATCAGGCGGAGCGCCTGGGTGTCGCCCACGGGCAGGAAGTTGGACACGCCGGGCTGGTTGGAGATGTCGGCATTGATCGCGTCGGCCCGCATGATCGCAAACGGCGTCCAGATTTCGCCGATGGAATCCGTGTACGCGCGCCGCCACTGTGCTTCCGCGGTCAGCCGCGTGTAGGTCCCCGCCATGCCGCGCAAGAGACATTGCGAGGGGATGCGCGCCATCGGGTCGGCGGACGCGGTCATGCACAGGCTGTTGGTGTTGGCCAGCGTCGTGATCGGGTCGAACACCGCGTCATTGCGCGTCAGGTTGACGAAGTTCGTCTTGTAGGAGACCTCGCCGCCGAAGATCGGATAGTTGAAGACGTTCGAGTAGTCGAGCACGGGGTAGATGACGGGAACCTGCTGCTGCTTGCCCGAGAAGCTGAGGTAATAGATCGAGCGCAGGTCGAAATAGCTGCGGTTGCCGACGCCGGTCAGGTAGAGCTGCGAGATCGCTTCCGTCGGCAGCGTCAGGAAGCTGTTCATCGGGTCGCGGTAGGCCGACAGGCGATAGTCCGAGAAGAAGTAGTAGTCCGACAGCATCACGCCGTCCCAGCCCCAGACCCACTTGTCGTTGATCGCGAACTGACCTCTGGTCTCGACGCCGCCGCGGAACTGGCGGTCGCCGGGCAGGCCCGCGAATGCACCGGGATCGAGTTGGTCGATGCCATAGGCGCGGATCTGGTAGGAGCCGTTGAGCAGGCGCTGGCGGAACTCGGCCTGCAGCAGCACGCCTTGCCGGGTCGTGATGCGGGGGCTGAAGGTCGCGTCCATATCGGGCGCGATCGCCCAGTAGTAGGGGATCTCCAGGCCGAAGCCGTAGGTCGAGTTGTCGCTCGGCATCGGCATCAGGAAGCCCGACTTGCGCTTCACGGTCGGATCGGGCGTTGCGAAGTATGGCATGTAGGCGATTGGCACGCCGAAAAATTCGAGCTGCGCGGTCTCGAAATACAGCATCTTGTCGCTTTGGTCGTGAATGATGCGCTCGCCCTTGACCTGCCACAGCGGCGGCTTCTTGGGATCGTCCCTACAGGGGGCGCAGGCGGTGTAGACGCCGTTCTGGAACACCGTGTAGTTGCCGCTGGTGCGGTCGGATCGGGTCGCGGCCATGCGCGTATTGTCGGCGGTGTCGACCCTGAGTGAATCGACAAAGCCGTCACGGTAATCGTCCGACAGGTCCATGACGTTGGCATAGGTGATCCTGCCGTCCGCATCCGTCATGCGGATGTTGCCTTCGGCGCGCAGCCGCTTGGTCTTCTGGTCGTAGATCACCTTGTCGGCTTCGACGGTGGTGCCGTTGTAGAACAACTGCACGCTGCCGACCGCCGAGACGCGGCTGTTGTTGTAGTCGTAATCGACCTCCACCGCCTGCACCAGCATCTGGCCGTCATTGGCGACCTTCGGCGGCGTCGGCCGCGGCGGCTGCGGATTGTAGGTGAAGCCCTGAGCGGACGCGGGCGCGCTCGATGCAAGCGCGAGCGCGCCGGCGACGAGCACAGCCAATGCCACGGCAAGGGGGAAATTGACTGCGGCCAAACGCCATCGATCGCGGCGCGCGGGCGCGCGCCGGCGCAATGCGGACAGACTCCTCTGGAGGGCGGCGACGACAGCCACTACCCGTCCTCCTGGTACAGCAAGGCCACAAAGCCGGTGAGGCCGCCCACGAGCACGGGCAGCCACGCCGCAGCGATCGGATGCATCAACTCGGCCTTGCTCAAATCCTCAGTCACTTTGGACAGAACGTAGAGCAGAAAGCCCGCGCCCACGCCACTCAAAACCATCTTTTGCACGCCGCCGAATCGAAAGAACCGGAGCGACACGGAGGCGGCCACCATCACCATTGCGGCCAGCAAAAACGGCTGCGCCAGAAGCTTGTGGTACTGCAGCCGGTAGCCGGCGGTCGCAAACCCCGAGCTCTCCGAGGAACGAATGTAGCTCGGCAGTTGCCAAAAGGACACGGTTTCGGGGGTCGAGAAACTGTTGCGAACCTGCGCGGGCGTGAGCGTGGTGGCGAGCCTGAAGCTCTTCTCGTCGACCGGCGGCGCTTCGAGCGAGAATCGGCGGACGCCCTTGAACAACCAGTAACCGTCCTCCAGCGTTGCCTCGCGCGCCTCGATGCGCTCCTTGAACACGTCGTTGGTATCGAATCGAAACAGCGTGAGCCCGGTCAGCCGCACGCCCTGCCTTTCGCTACGTGCGGCATTGATGATGACGCTTCCGTCGGCGTTGACCTGGTTGAGCCAGAAGCCGGAGGCGTCCTGCACCCCGCCGCCCGGCGCGTTGCCGAACAGCTTCGCTTCCATCTGCTTGGACAATTCGCTCAAGTTCGCCGACATCGGATTGTAGGCAACAGTGGCGAGCACGCCGAGGATGATCGCCGCAAACAGCGCCGGTGCAATGAATTGCCAGGCCGAGACGCCGGCGGCGCGCGCGACCACGAGCTCGAGGCGGCGCGACAGCGCGAGATAGCAGGTCATGGCGCCGATCAGGACGCAGAACGGCATCATCTTTTCGAGCAGCTGCGGCACGCGGAACAGCGAGGTTTCCGCCACCATGATCGGGGAGGCATCGACGAGGCCCGAGGTCTTGCGCACCATCTCGATGTAGTCGACAAGCACCAGCAGCACGAAAATGCTGACAAACACGCCGAGCGCCGCGATCACGAAGCGGCCGGCGAAATAACGCCCGAGTGTGTTGGTGATCATGCTCATGCAGTGGCCGGACGTCCAAACAGGCGAGCGAGGCGGGCGTTGGTCTTGGTGATCGTCTCAAGCAGCCCAGCCGGCGGCTCGACCACGACACCGGCGATGATGAGCCAGAGCCCGATGCCGATGCCCAGGAACAGCATGGCATACTGGATGGCGGCCGCGACCGGGGTCTTCACGGTCAGGACCGAGCAGGCGAATCCGGCCATGCGAAGGCCGAACACGGCAAGGATCGATCCGCCGATCGAGAAGTTGCGGCTCTGGCGGGTGGTGCGCGGCGCGCCGAGGAAGGCGAAGGTCAGCGCTGCAAACGCAAACGGATAGATCGGCGCCATGAAGCGGTCGTGCAACTCGGCGCGGAACTGGCCGGGGAGCTGCTTGTACATCGGATCGTGTTTGTCCGGCCACAACAGCTCCCAGATGTAGCGCTCGCGGATGCCGAGCGCGACGTCGCCATGCTGGGAGAATTTTGACATGTCGAAGGCATAGCGTGCGAAGGCGACCAGTGCCGGATCGCGCTTGTCGGCCTCGAATCGCTCGAGATTGCCGTCCTCCAGCACCAGGAACGAGCCTTCGCCGCTTTTGACCACGGTGCCGTGGTCGGCGACGATCGAGACGCGCTCCTTGGGGTCGCGGCGGTCGTCGATGAAGATGCCCTTGAGCAGTCCGCCGGGCTGGCGCTCGCGAATCCGGATGGTCAGATTTTGATCGAGCTGCGCAAAGCGCCCGGGCTGCAGCACGTTGGTCAGCACGTCGGCGGTGATGTCGGCGTCCCATTGCTTGATTCGCCTGAGGCCGTCGGGCGCGAGATAGGCGGCGATGAAGGCGACCAGGAGCGCGACCACGATGGTCGCGAAAAAAAAAGGGCGGAACAGCCGGAACGGCGAGAAGCCGGCGGCATTCATCACGATGATCTCGGAATCGGTCGCGAGCTTGTTCAGCGTGTGTGACATCGCGATCATCAGCGCGATCGGCGCGATGATCAGGACCAGCGCGGGGATCACGAGGCTGGTCAGCCCCAGGAAGGTCAGGATGGTCTGACCCTGGCTCGTCATCAGGTCGATGCCGCGCAATGCCTGCGTAATCCAGATCACGCCCGTCAGGCTGACCAGGACCAGCGCAAACGACGCGAGCGTCGTGCGGAAGATATACTTGTCGATCGACCCCATCGTTACCGTACGATCCCGCCCTGCCACCGGTCGAGCCGCGACACAGCCAATCCCTTGGATCAAGGGACCCCAATGGCTGCGACGCCTGTTGTCCTACCGGTTCATTCTCTCACTACCATCCCTTTGATCCGTCAACAAAATGGCCGTGCCGTGGCACCGTCAACATATGGTTACTATTTTGGGCGTTGTGGCCGCTCCGCCACGCCGCCAAACGGGGTGCTTGGCAGGGCCCCAAAAGGCAGGTCATAGTGGGCGATGAGGCGTTTGGACGGCGGCTAAACGCGGCCGATCCAGCCCTTGTTCGGCTCGCCCCACGCTCTTCGAAGCGACAGCCCTGATTTTTTGGAGGTTTACCCATGTCCGACGCCGTCAAGGTCGGCTTTGTCCCGCTTTCCGCCGCTCCGCACGGCATCTTGGCGGTGTTTTGCGACGACGCGTTGAAATTCGGCTCGGCGACGCGGAAGGCGTTGGGGAAGGCGGCGGATCTGGTCAAGCGGGCGGCGGCGACCAACCAGTTCAAGGGAAAGAGTGGATCGACACTCGATATTTTGGAACCTGAGGGAATCAAGGTTCAGCGCTTGATCGTGCTCGGCGCCGGCAAGGCTGATGAGCTGAAGCAAAAGGACTTCCTCAAATTCGGCGGCGTCCTGGCCGGTAAGCTGAATTCGGGGAGCGAGGAAATCAGCGTGATCGCCGAGCTGCCCGAAGGGGCTATGCTGCCCGCCCAGGCGGCTGCGATCGCGGGCGGCATGCGACTGCGCGCCTACCGATTCGACCGCTACAAGACCAGGAAGAAGGACGACGACCGTGCCCTGCGCGCCGATGTCTCGATCGCGGTCGAGGACGCCGCGGCGTCAAAGAAGGCGTTTGCGCCCGATGCGAGCGTGGTCGATGGCGTGATGCTGGCCCGCGAGCTCGTCAACGAACCGCCGAACGTGCTTTATCCCGAAGAATTCGCGCGTCGGGCGGGCGCGCTCAGAAAGCTCGGCGTCGACGTCGAGGTTCTCGACGTCAAGGCGATGACCAAGCTCGGCATGGGCGCGCTGCTCGGCGTCGCGCAGGGCTCGGCGCGGCCGGGCCGCACCGTGATCATGCGCTGGAATGGGGCGAAGAAGAGCGATCGGCCGGTCGCCTTCGTGGGCAAGGGCGTCTGCTTCGATACCGGCGGCATCTCGATCAAGGGCGCGGCCAATATGGAGGAGATGAAAGGCGACATGGGAGGGGCGGCCTGCGTCGTCGGCCTGATGCACGCGCTCGCAGCGCGCAAGGCGCGCGTCAATGCGGTCGGCGCCATCGGCCTCGTCGAGAACATGCCCGACGGCAATGCGCAGCGTCCCGGCGACATCGTCACCTCGATGTCGGGCCAGACCATCGAGATCATCAATACCGACGCCGAAGGCCGGCTCGTGCTCGCCGACGTGCTCTGGCATGTGGCGAAGAACTTCAAGCCGAAATTCATGGTTGATCTTGCGACGCTGACCGGCGCCATCATGGTCGCGCTCGGCACCGAGCATGCGGGCCTGTTCTCCAACAATGACGAGCTCGCCGAGCGGCTGGTCAAAGCCGGCATCGAGACCGGCGAGAAGGTCTGGCGCATGCCGCTTGCCGCCGAATACGACAAGCTGATCGACTCGCAATTCGCCGACATGAAGAATACCGGCGGCCGCTATGGCGGCTCGATCACGGCGGCCCAGTTCCTGCAGCGCTTTGTCGACAACACGCCCTGGGCGCATATCGACATCGCCGGCACTGCGATGGGCGCGCCGAAAAACGAGATCAATCAGAGCTGGGGCTCGGGCTTTGGCGTGCGGCTATTGGACCGCCTGGTCTCGGAGCATTACGAGAAATGACGGAAGTCCTGTTCTACCATCTGCAGAACATGTCGGTGGAGAGCGTGCTGCCGCCCCTGCTGGAGAAATCGCTCGAGCGCGGCTGGCGCGTCGTCGTGCAATCGACCTCCGAGGAACGCGCGGACGCCCTTGACGCACATTTGTGGACCTATCGCGACGATTCTTTCCTGCCGCATGCGACCTGGCGCGCGGGCGATGCCGAGGATCAGCCGATCCTGCTGACGCTCGCGCAGGCAAATCCCAACCACGCCAATGTCCGCTTCCTGATCGACAGTGCCGCGTTGCCGGAGGATTGCGAAAGCTATGAGCGGATGGTGCTGTTGTTCAACGGCGAGGATGCGGACGCGCTGGCATCCGCACGCTCGGCGTGGACCGACTGCAAGTCGCGTGGTTTCGAGGTCACCTATTGGCAGGCCGACGAGCAGGGCCGCTGGCGACGGCGGGATTAGCGCGCCGCTCGCCCCTGGAGCCTTCAGGCATCGCGGGACATTCAAAGTGAGACGGGACTGGCGTTCGTTGGGAATTCTCTGCAATTAATGATATTCTGCGCTATCTTTCCGAGGCACTGCCTTCAGCCACGGTGGCGCCGCAAAGTGATGGTCCGACAATTGGTTGGTGCATGATGGGGACCCGAAGGGCCGCGTTAGAGCAAAGTGGACGCCGGCTTTTCCGAAAAGATCATGCTCAAGTTGGAAGCGTTCGGGACGGGGAACTTGCTTTACGTGCGACATGACAACCGACGTTTGGGGCGGCTTTGCATGCTGCTCGCGCTGGCGCCGCTGATGGCGGGCTGCTCGAGCGGTGCGTCTGACCTGTTCTCCAGGGACGCCGCATGGTTCGCGCGTCCGGGTCGGTTGTTCATTCGCAACGTCTCGATCGATGCGCCGCCGCTCAACCCGGACACGCCGGTCGCCGCCGAGGATCTCGTCAGCCCCGACGGCGCCTGTCCCGGCATGGCGCCGCCTCCCGGTCCTTCGGACGCCAATGCGCTGACCGATGCACCTGCGGCAGCGCCGCCCGAGTTGCCGGTCGGCGGACATGTCGCGCTCGGCCACGCCGAATGCGACGTGGTGCGCGGCATCGGGATCGCTCCCGACAGCGTCAATCTCTCCACCGGCCCAAGCGGCGAGCGTGTGGCCGTCGTCACCTGGACGCATGGCGCGCGCCCCGGCATCTACACTTTCACCGCCGGGCGCCTGAACTCGGTGGAGGCCGCGCCCGTGCCCGTCGAGCAGCCGAAAGCAAAGTCGCGGGCCAAGAAGAAGAAAAAGAAAGCGGCGGCGACGTAAGCGCTGCATCCCTCCTGCAAGGTTTCTCCACCGTCCCGCGTACCTGCACCGTCGTCGGCCGCATCTCAAAATGTGTGAACCAAGCGGGTCAGTCGCTTCCCAAATAACTTACGTTAACGACGGGTCTCGCAACACTTGGCATGATTCCCTCGCGAATCACGTGAGGCGAGTCGATGACGGAAGACGAGCAACTGGACTTGCGATTGCTGGAGCGAGCCCTTCGTTGTCCGAGATGCTCGACCCCGGTTCGTCTCGAGCTTTCCATGCTCGATCCCCGCGTCGGGAAGAGGGTTCGCCTCTATAAATGCCTGCAGTGTGACGACTACGTCTGGGATGATGAGGGTCCGCGCCTTCCATCCTCTAGCGGCGCGCCAGCGCCTGGCGAGCGTTAAGAAAACGTCGAAGCAACACCTCACCCCGCCGCCTGATCGGCCAGTGCACTCGCCTCCAGCCACTCCTCCTCGGCAAGCTCGAGTGCGGTCGCCGCATTGGCGCGCGCCTGGCTGAGCTGCGCGGCCTGCCTGGGATCGCGCGTGAAGATGTCCGGCAGCGCCAGCGCGGCGTCGATTTTGGCGATGATGCCGGTGATTCGCTGGATCTCCGCCTCGGCCTCGGCGATGCGCAGCTTCGGCGACTTCTCGCGCGCGGCTTTTGCGCGCTCGGGCTTGTCGCGAACGGCGTCGCGCTCGCCGCCACGCGACGTCGCGCGGTCGCCTCGCGAGGACAGCACCAGCCGCTGATAATCATCGAGGTCGCCATCAAAGCTCGTTACGGCATGGTCGGCCACTACCCAGAGCCGGTCGGCGCAAGCCTCGATCAGATAGCGATCGTGCGAGACCATGATCACCGCACCGGGAAATTCGTTGATCGCTTCGGCCAGCGCCGCGCGGCTGTCGATATCGAGATGGTTGGTCGGCTCATCCAGGATGATCATGTTGGGACCGAAGAAGGTCGCAAGGCCCAGCAGAAGCCGCGCCTTCTCCCCGCCCGACAGGTTCCTCACCGGCGTGTCCGCCGCCTTGCCGGAAAAGCCGATCGCGCCGGCCCGGCCGCGCACCTTCGATTCCACCGCATCCCCCATCAGGCGGCGCACATGGTCGTAGGGCGAGCCTTCTTCGGAGAGTTCATCGAGCTGATGCTGCGCGAAATAGGCGATCGCAAGCTTGTCCGCGCGCGTGACCGAACCGGAAAACGGCGCCAGCCGGCCTGCCAGGAGTTTCACCAGCGTCGACTTGCCGTTGCCGTTGGCCCCAAGCAGTGCGATGCGGTCGTCATTGTCGATGCGCAGAGTGACGCGGCTCAGCACCGGCTTTCCCGGCTCATAGCCGACCGAGACATCGTCGACCGCGATGATCGGCGGCGACAGCATCTTTTCCGGCGCGGGGAACGAGATCTCCCGCACGTCCTGCGTCACCAGCGCGGCAACCGGCTTCATCCGCTCCAGCATCTTGACACGGGACTGCGCCTGGCGCGCTTTGGAGGCCTTGGCCTTGAAGCGGTCGACGAAGGCCTGCAGGCGTTTGCGCTCCGCCTCCTGCCGCTTGGCCTGCTTGGCATTGAGCATCTCGCGCATCGCGCGCTGCTCCTCGAACGAGGAATAGCTGCCGCGGTAGAGCGCGAGCTTGCCACGGTCCAGATGCAGGATCTGATCGACCGAGGTTTCAAGCAGATCGCGGTCGTGGCTGATGACGATCACGGTGCGCGGATAATGCGCCAGATGATCCTCAAGCCAGAGCGTGCCCTCGAGATCGAGGTAGTTGGTGGGCTCGTCGAGCAAGAGCAGATCGGGCGCCGCGAACAAGGTGGCCGCGAGCGCGACCCGCATGCGCCAGCCGCCGGAAAATTCACAGACCGGCCGCGCCTGGTCCGCCGTCGAAAAACCAAGTCCGCTGAGTATGGCCGCAGCCCGGGCGGGCGCCGCATGTGCATCGATGTCGACGAGGCGCGTCTGCACCTCCGCGATCCGGTGGGGATCGTGCGCCGTTTCGGCCTCGCGCAGCAGGGCGTCGCGCTCGAGGTCGGCCTTGAGCACGATCTCGATCAGGCTCTCAGGCCCGTCAGGCGCCTCCTGGGCGAGGCTGCCGATGCGCCAACGCGGCGGCAGGGTGATGGTTCCGGATTCGGTGGCGAGCTCGCCGCGGATCGCGCGGAACAGCGTCGATTTGCCGGTGCCGTTGCGGCCGACCAGACCCACGCGCGCGCCGGGCACAATCTGCGCGGTCGCATGGTCGATCAGCAGGCGCCCGGCAAGCCGGATCGAGATGTCGGAGATGGAAAGCATGCGCGGTTGTCACCGCAGCCGCGCTCAAACGCAACCGGGTTTTTCAGTGCTCGAGGCGCCGCAGCTCTTCAATCAGCCGTTCCAGCCGCGGCGACGGGCTCGCCAGTTCCGGCCGCAGGCTCTGCTGCAGCCGCTCGCCCACGGCCTCGCAGATCGCGCGGCTGGTCCTGCGATCGATCTCCTCGTGCTGCGGCGTGTCATGGCCAGGCATCGCATATGTCCGGTCGATTGAGTGGCTTAGCTCCTTCACTCAAAACTCGCCGGCTGCGGAATTGTTTCGGCTCCGCCGGACTCCGATGTCAGTTAGGTAAATTTTGCATAAAAATCGACGGCATCGCCCAGCCAAAGCAAAACCCCGGCACGAAGCCGGGGTTCTTTGAGACTTTCGGGTGGTCGACCGCTCAGTAGCAGCGGTTCACCAGGCGGAAACGCGGACCCCAGGGGGTCGGAACGAGCTCTCGCACATAGCAGCCTCCATAGCCGTAGGAGACGGGGGCGCCGAAATAGAAGCGCGGGCCCCACCAGCGATGATAGTAACCGCCATGATAGCCGTGCCAGCCGCCATGCCAGCCCCAGGCGGCCGCCGGCGTCGGAGCCAATGCGGCTGCACCCAACGATACTGCGGCCGCTACGGAAAGAGCGAGTTTGCGAAACATGGTCATCTCCCTTTGTTCGGTGCCGCGTGGCGCCGGGGTCAAATCTGTTGGCCGGTGGTGCCTCGATAGCAGAGAGACATCCGGTCGATCCTGAGCCTATTCCGCGCGTCCTGAACGGGGCCGAGACGCGAGCTGCAGAAAGGGTTCACGTTCGTGAAATTGTTGTAATTTGCGGTTGGTTGTGCGAGCGCGTGCGCAAGCCGCAACGCTTGCCGAGCGCGCAGGCCGCCGATATAAGCGCGGGCCAACTCACACAAGGTTAATTCGAGGACCAAAGATCATGGCGTTTGAACGCACCTTCTCGATCATCAAGCCCGACGCGACCGCGCGCAATCTGACCGGCGCGGTCAATGCGCTGATCGAGAAGGCCGGTCTTCGCATCGTTGCACAGAAGCGCATCCGCATGACCCGGGGCCAGGCCGAGACGTTCTATGCCGTGCACAAGGCGCGGCCGTTCTTCGGCGAGCTCGTCGACTTCATGATCTCGGGTCCGGTCGTGGTGCAGGTGCTGGAAGGCGAGGGCGCGATTGCCAAATATCGCGACGTGATGGGCGCGACCGATCCGGCCAAGGCCGCCGACGGCACCATCCGCAAGCAGCATGCGAACTCGATCGGCGAGAACTCGGTGCACGGGTCGGACGCGCCGGAGACGGCCGCGATCGAGATCGCGCAATTCTTCTCGGGCAACGAGATCGTCGGCTGACACCGCCGGCCGGGAAGAACCGCGCGGGTAAGGGATAGGCTGTGAACCTGGTCTTGCAGATCTTCGATCCCGCCAATATCGGCGCGTTTTTGACGCAGTTTCAGGCCGACCTGCAGCGGCCCTCGTTCTGGTTCGCGGTCGGCAAGATCGTCTGGATCAATGTGCTGTTGTCGGGCGACAACGCGCTGGTGATCGCGATGGCCTGCCGCGGCTTGCACGGCCTGCACCGGCTGTGGGGCATGATCATCGGCGCCGGCCTCGCCGTGGTGTTGCTGATCACGTTCACCGGCATCGTTGTGACCTTGATGTCGCTGCCGTACATCAAGCTTGTCGGCGGGATCGCACTCCTCATCATCGCGGCCAAGCTTCTGGTGCCCGAGGACGAGAGCGAGGAGATCGCGGCCGGTACCACGCTCTGGCATGCCGTGCGCATCGTCGTGATCGCCGACATCATCATGAGCCTGGACAACGTGATCGCGGTGGCGGCCGCTGCAAACGGGGAGCTCTCGCTCCTGGTATTCGGATTGGCGATCTCGATCCCGATGATTATCGCCGGCGCGGCGCTGATCATGTTCGTGCTGGACCGCTTTCCGGTTCTGGTCTGGCTCGGCGCGCTGCTGCTCGGCTGGATCGCGGGCGGCGTGATCGCGAGCGATCCCGTCGATCAAACGCCGCTCCATCGGCTGCTGGATGGCCAAATCAGCATCGAGGCGGCGTCGGCGATCCTGGGAGCGTCGCACTTCAGCTTCAACGGCGATCTGGTGAACCTGCTGGCCTCAATACTGGGCGCGATCGTGGTCTTGATCGTCGGGTCGATCTGGCGCGCGCGCAAGCTGAGTAGCGCCAAGCGTGACGCAGCGCTCGGCGCGGCCGAAACCGTGCAGGAGACCGACTAGCGCCTTACGATGGATCCGGAGCGGCCGACCAGCCGCGCCAGTTGCTTGAAGCGGCTGGCGACGCGGTCGCCGACGAGATCGACCATCTGATGCTCGAATACCAGCATCAATTTGCGGCCCTCGCTGCGGAAATGGGTCGCCGGCAGCACGCCGGGCCGCGCGGCCGAGATCAGATGCGCGACGCGGAATGCAGCGCCCAGGACCTTGGCGCGGTCCAGCATCGCCGCCGTCACCTGCTGCTGGATGATCCGCGGCGGCTGGTTCTCCTCGCTGAGGCCCGCATAGCGGAAGAACACCGACAGCCCGACGAAAGCGCGGCCCTGGTGAGTGATCGAGCCGAAATTGCCGTCGATGATGGTTTCAAGCGTCTGCTCGCCCCGATGGTCGGGGTGCACCCGCCAGCCGATATCGGACAACAGGCAGGCGGCATGGCGCAGCCGGCGGTCTTCCCCGGTCTCGCGCAGATGCACGACGCGCGCCAGGCGATCGGTCCACTCGATCAGTTCCTGGGCGTGGCGCGCCGAGCGCGACAGCAGCTCGTTCAGGCTCTGCGCGGCGCAGATGAGCCCGTCCTTGTTGCGCTCGCCCTCCGGCAGCATCGAGAACAAAAGGCCTTCGCGCACGCCGAAGGTCGAGAACGTGATGGTCTTCGGCCGCGCGGTGCGGATGACGTATTCGAGCACCAGCGCGGCGTAGGTGAGGAGCGGACGGCGTGCTTCGGCCACCGCCTCGATGTCGGCGAGCGTGTTGGTCGCCGCGAGGCGGCGCAGCCGCTGCGCGAAATCCAGCGCGTCGACGGCGGGTATCGAGTAGCCGTGCATCACCTTGAGCGGATAGCCGCTTTGGATGATGTGGATGCGCGCGAGCGCGCGCCAGGTGCCGCCGACAGCATAGAAAGTGCGGCCGCGGCCGGCGCTCAGCCGTGGTAGCTCCGAAAGCTCCTCGCTCACGATGCGCTCGGCGCGCTTGAGCGACTTGTGCGAGACGTCCTGCAGCGCCAGGCTGCCGAGCGGCAGCGTGACGCCGCCGCGCACCTGGTGGCCGCGCACGTCGACCAATTCGAGCGAGCCGCCGCCGAGATCGCCGACGATCCCGTCAGGCTTGTAAATCCCGGAGACGACGCCGAGCGCCGACAGTTTTGCTTCGCGCGACCCGGACAGGATGTCGATCTTGACGCCGCAGATGCGCTCGGCCCTGGCGATGAAGTCGGGGCCGTTGCTGGCGTCGCGGCAGGCGGCGGTGGCGATGGCGTAGACCCGGCCGACCTGCTGGATCTTGCACAGCGCGTGAAAGCGCTTCAGCGAGTTCAGCGCCCTGTCGACGGCATCGGGGGCGAGCAGGCCGGTCGACTGCACTTCGCGACCGAGGCCGCACAGAGTCTTCTCGTTGAACACCGAGAGGAGGCTCCGCGCCATCCGCTCATAGACGACGAGGCGGACCGAATTCGAGCCGATGTCGATGACTGCGACGCTGTCGGCACGCTTGCGCGGCCGCGTCACCGAAAAAATCCCTTATGCCGGCTGATGGCGTTCGTTACGGCGCGTGAGACGCCGCGGCGAAGATTCCTTGAGCGACTTTCCACGGCCAGAGAGACTCGGATTCGTCATGAAGTAATTGTGCAGATTGAAAGACTCTTCGCCCTTCGCGGCCTTCATACGCGTTGACGATCCATCCGGCAACAACTGCCAGCTTTGCTCATTGTCCTTGAGATTCGCGACCATGATCTGTTCCAGAACCTGCTGATGCACCGTGGGATTTTGCAGGGGACAGAGAACCTCGACGCGACGGTCGAGGTTGCGCGGCATCATGTCCGCCGAGGAGATATACACAGCTGCTTTCGGGTTCGGCAGGCCCTGTCCCATGCCAAAGCAGTAGATTCGGCCGTGCTCCAGGAAGCGGCCGATCACCGATTTGACGCGGATGTTCTCGGAAAGTCCCGGCAGTCCCGGTCGCAAGCAGCAGATGCCCCGGACCACAAGCTCAACCGAGACGCCGGCGCGGGAGGCTTCATAGAGCGCGTCGATGATGTCGGGATCGACGAGCGCATTCATCTTCATCCAGATTGCGCCGGGCCGGCCGTGACGGCTGTGATTGGTCTCGGTCTTGATGTGCTCGATGACGCGCCGGCGCAGTGTCAGCGGCGATACCGCCATCTTCTCGATATCGATCGGTTCGGCGTAGCCGGTGATGAAGTTGAACACGCGCGCGACGTCGCGGCCGATGATCGGGTCGGATGTGAAATAGGAAAGGTCGGTGTAGATGCGCGCGGTCACCGGATGATAGTTGCCGGTGCCGGTGTGGACATAGGTGGTGAGGCTGCCGCCCTCGCGCCGCACGATCAGAGACAATTTGGCGTGGGTCTTCAGTTCGAGAAAGCCGTAGACGACCTGCACGCCTGCGCGTTCGAGGTCGCGCGCCCAGCGGATATTGGCCTCCTCGTCGAAGCGCGCCTTGAGCTCGATCAGCGCGGTCACCGACTTGCCGGCTTCGGCGGCCTCGGCCAGCGCGCGCACGATCGGCGAGTTGTTGGAGGTGCGGTACAGCGTCTGCTTGACCGCGACCACGTCGGGATCACGCGCGGCCTGCTGCAGGAACTGCACGACGACGTCGAAGGATTCGTAAGGATGATGGACGATCAGATCCTTCTGACGGATCGCGGCGAAGATGTCGCCGCCGTGGTCGCGCACGCGCTCGGGATGACGCGGCACATAGGGCGCAAACTCGAGATCCTGCCGGTCGAGGCGCGTGAGCTGCGACAGCTCGTTCATCGCCAGCACGCCGTCGACCAGCAGGGTCTCGTCGTCGGTGGTGGAGAGCGCGTGCTGCACGAAGGCGCGCAGCTCCTCGGGCATGTTGGCCTCGATCTCGAGCCGGATCACCGATCCGCGCCGCCTTCGTTTCAGTGCGGTCTCGAACACGCGCACCAGGTCTTCGGCCTCTTCCTCGATTTCGATTTCGGAGTCTCGGATGATGCGGAAGGCGCCCTGGCCCTTGACCGTGTAGCCCGGAAACAGCCGGCCGATGAACAGGCCGGTCGCCTGTTCGAGCGTGATCAGGCGCACCGTCCCATCCCTGTTCGAGGGGATCCGGATGAAGCGGTCGATCTTGCCGGGCATGCGGATCAGTGCGTTCATCGGCTTGCCGTCGGAGACGCGGGCAAGCTGCAGCGCCACAGTGAAGCCCAGGCTCGGAATGAAGGGGAAGGGATGGGCCGGATCGATCGCAAGCGGCGTCAGCAACGGGAAGATGTTGTGGAGGAAGTGATCCTCGATCCAGGCGCGCTCGCTCTTGGTGACGTCGCGGCCGTCGACCAGGATGATGCCGGCATCGGCGAGCAGTTTGCGGAGGTCCCGCCAGATCGCCTGCTGGTCAGTCGCAAGCTGGGAGACCGTCAAATTGATCAGGGCGAGCTGTTCCGAGGGCGTAAGCCCATCCGGGCTGCGTTCGGCGATGCCTTCACGGACCTGCGCCTTGATGCCGGCGACGCGGACCATGAAGAATTCGTCGAGATTGTTGGCGGATATCGACAGGAATCGGACCCGTTCCAAGAGCGGGTGGCCGGGATTGACCGATTCCTCGAGCACGCGGCGGTTGAAATGGAGCCAGGACAGCTCGCGATTAATGAAGCGCTCGGGGCTCGCGGCAATCGGTGAGACGATCTCGGGTGTAGATTTTTTTTCTTCAATTACAATGACTTGCTCAGATTCCATGAGAGTTCGATCCAGTCCCCTAAAGGGAAATGCGCCAGCGCGCTTTTAACGGGAGCCCGCGCAGATAATGTGTCACCGGGATGACGCTTTGCCGACCATGATGGCCCCCTCCGCCATGGCGTCAAGATGTTGCTCGGCCTAGAGGTTCCGCAGCAATTCCGCGGCGAGAGCCCGCGTCACCGGCCGGCCGAGGCGCAGGCCCTCCCGGTCCAAAACTTCGACCGCGCGGCGGGCGGCGGCATAGGAACGCTCGATCCGGGTCGCAAGATAGCTCACCACCGATTCGTCCACGGCAAGCTGCCGGTCCGCGCAATATTTGACGATGAGCGCGCGGAACAACTGGTCGTCGGGTTCAAGCAGCGACACCACCGGGATCGCCCGCAGCCGCGAGCGCAGGTCGCGCAGTTCGCTCTCGAACGCAGACGGCAGGACGCGCGAGGTAATGAGGATGTAGGCCTGTTCCTCCCGCGCGAGGTTCAACAGATGAAACAGGGCGCGCTCGTCGAAAGCGGCGGGCCTGAGATCCTCTACGACCAGGGCGCCGGTGGCCAATGCCGCCGGCACATTGGCGGGGGAGAGCACTCCGGCGGTGCTGGCGCGCGCGCCGGCCTCTTCCGCCCAGATCGCAGCGAGATGGCTCTTGCCGGACCCCTCGGGTCCGGCCAGCCACATGGTGCGGCCCGGCCATTCCGGCCAGGCGTCGATCAGGCAAACGCCTGCGGCATTGGCGAATCCCTCGAGGAAATCATCCCGCGTCAGGCTTTCCGCATGCGGCAAGGCGAACGCCAATTGACGGGGATGAACGCGGCCTGCCACGCTGCTCTCCATGCCGGACTGACGGTGCAATCTAACGAGCTTCGATCGTGTTCATGTGCCGTATCCACTCCACGAGATAAAGCGATACGGAGGTAAGGGTAAAGACCGTCACGAGGCCCATCAGGATCAGGTCATAGGGTCTGCGGGTGAAATTGAAACCGAGCGAGCCCAGCACCAATGCCGCAAATGCCACCTGGGCCACGGTGTTCAGCTTGGAAACCATCGATGGCTTCATTGCAACAGGCTTGTCGAACAGCCACGATACCATCACGGCGGCGACGATCATGAAATCTCGCGACACCACCAGGATCACGAGCCAAGGCGGGATCGCGCCCCAGATGCCGAGAGCGACGTAGATCGAAACCAACAGCGCCTTGTCGGCAAGAGGGTCGAGCAGCGCGCCCAGATCGCTCGTCATGTTGAAGCGCTTGGCGAGGAAGCCGTCGACAGCGTCGCTGACGCCGGCCACGATGAACACCGCAAACGCCAGCTCCATCTGGTTGGAGGCAATCGCCCAGATGATGATCGGAACCAGCAGGATCCGCCCAACAGTGATGAAATTCGGAATACTGGTTGGCATGCTCACACGGCGCTTCCCGGCTACCGATCTGATTTCCGTAGCAAATCCGGCTCCTTGTGAGATCAGCCGGTTGTTATCTACATAGTATATGGGAACAGCGCTGGCGAGCCATTGCGCGGTGGCCTGATCCGACGTAACCAGCCGCCATATTGTTGGAAACGGGCATGGCCGAGCGCAAAAACGGGCTCACTTACGCGGATTCGGGTGTCGACATCGACGCGGGCAACCGCCTCGTCGATCTGATCAAACCGATGGTGCGCGCGACCGCGCGTGCCGGCGCCGATGCCGAGATCGGCGGCTTCGGCGGGCTGTTCGACCTGAAGGCCGCAGGCTACACCGATCCGATCCTGGTGGCTGCAACCGACGGCGTCGGCACCAAGCTCAAGATCGCGATCGAGACCGGCATCCATGAAGGGATCGGCATCGACCTCGTGGCGATGTCGGTCAACGATCTCGTCGTGCAGGGCGCCGAACCCCTGTTCTTTCTGGACTACTTTGCCTGCGGCAAGCTTGATCCCGGCGCGACGGCGGCGATCGTGGCGGGTATCGCTGAGGGCTGCCGCGAATCCGGCTGCGCGCTGATCGGTGGCGAGACCGCCGAAATGCCGGGCGTCTATCGGGACGGCGATTACGACCTCGGCGGCTTTGCGGTGGGCGCCGCCGAGCGCGGCACTCTGTTGCCGCGTCCGGATATCGCTGCGGGCGACGCGGTGATCGGGCTCGCTTCCTCCGGTGTGCACTCCAACGGATTTTCGCTGGTCCGCAAGATCGTCGCACTGAGCGGTTTGTCCTTCGATGCGCCCGCACCGTTCTCGCCGGTCATGACACTCGGCGGTGCTCTGTTGACGCCGACTCGTCTTTACGTGAAATCCTGCCTGCGCGCGATCAAGGAGAGCGGCGCGATCAAGGGTCTCGCGCACATCACGGGCGGCGGCTTCACCGACAACATCCCGCGCGTGCTGCCCAAGCACCTCGGCGTCGGCATCGATCTTTCGCGGCTGCCGGTTCTGCCTGTGTTCAAATGGCTGGCAGAGCAGGGCGGCATCGCGGAGCTTGAGTTGTTGCGCACCTTCAATTGCGGCATCGGCATGATCGCCATCGTCGAGCCGGATGCGGTCGAGCGCGTGCACGATATTCTCAGCGACAACGGCGAGACCGTCACAGTGCTCGGCGAAGTCATTCCGGCTTCGCGCGAACGCCGCGTCGTCTATAACGGCCATCTCGACCTTTCGGCATGAAGCGCCGCGTCGCCATCTTGATCTCCGGGCGCGGCTCCAACATGGCGGCGCTGATCAAGGCTGCCGCAGCCGAGGATTTCCCGGCCGAGATTGCGGTGGTCTTCTCCAATCGCGCGGACGCGCCAGGGCTGGAGCGGGCGAGGCAGAATCGTGTGCCGACGGCGGTGGTCGAAAGCAAGCCGTTCGGACAGGATCGGGCGGGCTTTGAAGCAAAGCTGCAGGAGGTACTCGACCGGCACAGGATCGAGTTGATCTGCCTTGGCGGCTTCATGCGGCTGTTCACCGCCGAATTCACCAGGCGATGGTACGGCAGGATGCTCAACATCCATCCATCGCTGCTGCCGTCCTTTCCGGGGCTCGACCCGCATGGCCAGGCGCTGCGCGCGGGCGTGAAGATTTCGGGCGCAACCGTGCACTTCGTGATTCCCGAGACTGACGCCGGACCGATCCTGATGCAGGGCGCGGTCGCCGTCAGCGATCACGATACCGCCGACACCTTGTCCGAACGCATCCTCGAAGTGGAGCATCGCATCTATCCGGATGCGCTCCGGCTGTTGGCGAGCGGGGCGGTTCAACTGGACGGCGATATCTGCAAGACGCCGGACAGCGCGGGCTCGGGCAATTTCCTGATCTCGCCAGTGGCAAGCGCTGACGACACGATCCTTTGAGGGCGACCGCCCAAACAAAATCCCCCGGCTTTGGGCCGGGGGGCACAATCATGACGCGTGACGCGAATGAAAAAAGTTAGGAGACCTTCAGGTTTTCCGCGGACGACTTGCCGCGATTTTCCACGAGGTCATATTCCACGACCTGATTTTCATTGAGGGTGGTGAGGCCAGCGCGCTCAACCGCCGAGATGTGGACGAACACGTCCCTCTCGCCGACGGTCGGCTTGATGAACCCATAACCTTTGGTCGGATTGAACCATTTGACGGTACCCTTGGGCATCGCCTGTCTCCTGATCTGGACGTAAAAAAAGACGCGGCCACGCATCGCGCGTGCCACGCCACAAACGGGCTTCCGATAGTCTGCTGAATTTCCGAGTCTTCGTGAAACGCACAGCCGAGCGGCCAAATTCCGGTTGTGGCAGCGATTGCAACACGAAAATTGCCCCTTAGCAAGCGTTTGGCGGGGCAACGGAAATCGCCTCACGGGTCAAATCGCCGCGAAGGCGACCTGTGGCGGCAGGGGCACAATGTGCCGCAATCGCCGCTTGATGGCGGCCATCACCGATTGACCCTCCGCCGGAACTGGAGGCAAATCGGCATGATTGGACAAGGATTTTTCGCGCCCCTTCGGCGCGCTGCCATTTCGGAAAACAGGTGTTCATGCGCTGCTCGTTGCGGCCATCGCAGGCGAGGGGGACGGCGGCAGCCCGCAAGGAGCGCATAAGAGCCATGGTGCTTTGCGCAACGCTGGCTTTGCCGCTCTTGGCCGCTGCTTCGCCGGCTTCCGCTCAGT
>Ga0134128_10001598_pt1 | contig 28893 bp, 22 predicted proteins | sample KB31754_FD_96462 | JGI IMG/M metagenome (GOLD analysis project Ga0134128, IMG submission 96462) | Terrestrial soil microbial communities with excess Nitrogen fertilizer from Kellogg Biological Station, Michigan, USA - KB3-175-4 | ecosystem: Environmental > Terrestrial > Soil > Unclassified ... | reverse complement strand
ATTACGCATGTTGTGCGCCATGCTTCGCCAGCAGCAGCTCTATCAACCCGACCGTCGTCGGCTGGCCGCGTGACCCGCCATACAGCCCTTTTCGGCTTGACTCAAAGGTGGGGAGTCCGCGCCGATAAAAGCGCAGCGCGGGCGTGGGGCACGGGGCCCCCACGCTCGCGCGAGCATAAGCGGGTGGCGCGGTGTAACCGCGCCAGGCCCCGCGCCGATAAAAGTCCAGCACGGGCGTGGGGCGGGGCGCCCCCACGCCCGTGCGAGCATAAGCGGGTGCCGCGGTGTAACCGCGCTAGGCCCCGCGCCAATAAACGCCTACTTGCCCTTGGCCAGGCGGCGCGCCAACTGGGGCGGCAGGCCGGCTTCGAGGATGCGTGCTTGTGCGGACGAGAGGTCGTAGGGAATGCGATGGAATTCCACCCTTCCCGCTTCCTCGTCCAGCAGCGCAAAGGCCGCCCGCCAGTCGCCGTCGCGGGGCTGGCCCACCGAGCCGGGATTGAGCAGATACCGTGCGCCGGGCTGGAGCTGCAGTACCGTATGACCACCTTCGGAATCAGCTTCGGGCCGGGCGTCTCCAAGCACGATCACCTGATCGTCGGCCAGCGCAAAGCCCCCCTGTACGTGGGTGTGTCCAAACCAGTGGCTGGCCTCGGTGGTCGCGGCGAACACGCCCGCCGCCTGCGCCGGGTCAATCAAGTACTCGTCTTCGTTCAGCGGCGAACCGTGGACCAGGCTCAGCTCGTGCCACCGCACCGGGCCGGCCGGCAGCGCGTTGAGCCAGTCGGTGGCCCCCTCTTCGAGCCGCGCATGCGTCCAACGTGCGGCCGTCGCGGCCGACTGGTTGAACCACTCCAGGCCATGCAGCCCGGCGCAGGCACGGTCGTGATTGCCGCGGATTACATCCGGCGTCGTGGCCCGAACCCAGGCGACCGCTTCATTGGGATTGGCGCCGTATCCGACCACGTCGCCCAGGCACACCGAAGCGTCGTAACGCCCGGCGGTGGCTTCGTGGACGGCCTGCAAAGCCTCCCAATTGGCATGTATGTCGCTGTAAATGAGCACCCGCATCGTATTTTTGTTGCGCAGTTCAGTATAAAGTCATTTTTCTGGCGCGGCGCCGGACTGGGGCACAGGGGTCCCCATTCCGGCGCCGCGCCCAAGCGGGTCGCGCGGCGACAGCCGCGCGGGGTCCCGCGCCTATTAACGACTTTCCCGCTCGAGCTTCTGCCGAAGCTGACGCACTTGCCGTTGCAACTCGCCCAGCTTGGCGAACGTCGCCGTGCTCCGCAGCCAGTCGGCATGATCAAAGGCCGGCGATCCGCTGTACATCTTGCCCGCTTCAAGATCGCCATGGGTTCCGCTTTGCGCCGTGATGATCGTCCCTTTGCCGATCGTGCAATGGCCGGCCACGCCCACTTGCCCGGCCAGGATCGCGCCCGTCTCAATACGCGTGCTGCCCGCCAGCCCGACCTGGGCGCAGAGCACAACGTCCTCGGCCAGCTCGCAGTTGTGCGCGACCTGGGTGAGATTGTCTATCTTGCTGCCGTCGCCGATCCGTGTGGCATGCAGCGAACCACGGTCAATGCAACTGTTCGACTGAATCTCGACCCGGCTTCCGATTTCCACCCGGCCCACCTGCGGAATCTTGGCGTAGCTGCCGTCGCGTCGCCTGGCAAAGCCAAATCCGTCGCCGCCGATTACCACTCCCGGTTGCAGCGTCACATCGTCGCCGATCACCGTGCCTTCGCGAATCACCACGTGCGCGTGCGCCACCAGCCTGGCCCCGATCGTCACGTTGGGATAGATCACGGCATGGGGATGGATCACCGCGCCCGGGCCCAGGCGGCAATGCTCGCCGATCGCGACGAAGGCGCCGACATGGGCGCCGGCGCCGATCTCGGCGCTGGGGTGAATCCGCGCGCTCGGGTCAACCCCCGGCGCCGGCCGCCAGGCCGGCCGCAGCAACTCGACCGCGCGCGCAAAGGCGACCTCGGGCTCGGGCGCGCGCAGGCAGGGAAGCGCTTCCGGCGGCGTCCAACCCGCCGGTATAACCAGCGCTCCGGCGCGGCTCGCCAGCGCGCGTGCCGCCTGTCGCGCATCGGCGAGAAACGAAAGATCGCTCGGTCCTGCTTCCTCCAGGCCCGCGACTCCAGCCACCTCCAGATCGGGCTTACCCAGCAACTCGCATCCGAGTTCCGAAGCCAACTGCGACAGTTTCATGGTTTCTCCTCCGTCTCAAATAAGGGTAACTGCGGCGACGCCCGCGGCTTGCGCGGCGACCGCGTCCGCGGCGCCCGTACCACGTCAACCACGCTCAGCTTCGCTATCGCATGCGGCGGAATGAATGCCCGCTCCCACTCCCCGTCCGACCGCGCCCCGCTCAGCCACACCCCCCGCGCCACCGCCATCAGATCGCTGCTCAGAATCCCTTCCACCACATGCCGGTCATGGCCCTCGATCCGCACCGCGACGCCGCTGCGGCGCGTCCCCGCCGCGCGCGGCAGCGAGCGCGATTTCTGCAGGCTCGGCGGGTGCTCGAAATCGGAGATGAAAAAGACCGCCACTACCGCCTCGCGGTCGAGTTCGATCGCCTGGCCCGCCGGCGACATCAGCGTCAATCTCTCGTTCGACGTCAACTGCGCCGGATCGAGAAATCCCAGCTCCTGCTTCCGTGTTCCTCCCGCCGGGTGCAGGCGCACCGCCACGCGTTTATAGGTGGATGGGTTCACGTTGCTATTTCCCGATTTCGCCTTTCCATCGCCGCCCAACTCTAGTATGATTTCACTGAATCACCCTGAGGCTATTGTTAACTCGTTCTGGTTCAGTCACTTCCGTATGCGCCGCGCGCACCATCGGTTGACCCTGCCGCCTCCCCTTCCCGGGGACGCAATCGCCGCCTACCTGCACTCCGCCCAGGTCGAAAAGGGCTTGTCGCTCAATAGTTTAGCGGCATATGGCCGGGATTTGGCGCACTTCCGTGCCTGGTGCTCCGAGCGCCGGTTGCCGGTGGAGACATGCCAGCCCGAACATATTCAAGAGTACCTCTGCAGCCTGCGCGAGGCGGCGACGGACAAGCGCCTCAGCGCCCGGAGCGTCGCCCGCCACTTCGTCAGCCTGCGGAACCTGTTTGGTTACCTGCTGCGGGAGGGTAGAGTCGAGCGCGACCCCACGCAGGAAATGCCGGCGCCCGGTTGGGGTGCGAAGCTGCCGCAATATCTTTCCAAGGCCGAACTCGATCGCGTTCTCGCCGCCCAGCCGGCGGCAGGCGAGCCGCTGGACGAAGCCATGCGCCTCCGCGATCGCGCCCTCCTGCAAATTCTCTATGCCTGCGGCTTGCGGGTCGGCGAGGTGACCGCACTCCGGGTCAACGACCTCGACCTGGCGGCCGGGGTGGTGCGCTGCACCGGCAAGGGCGACCGCCAAAGGCTGGTGCCGATGCATGCCCAGGCGCAGCGCGCGCTGGGTGAATACCTCGATCAGGGCCGCCCTCGATTGGCCCAGGCCAACAAGACTTCTGTCCCGCGCCAATCAACTGTTTTTATCAGTAGGCGCGGGCGCCCACTGACTCGTCAGGCTGTGTGGAAACTGGTGCGCGATTTTGGACGCGCCGCCGGTCTGCCTGGCGCCCTCTACCCTCATTTACTGCGGCACAGTTTTGCCACCCACTTGCTCGAGGGCGGCGCCGACCTGCGCAGCCTGCAGGCCATGCTGGGTCATGCCGACATCCAAACCACGCAGATTTACACCCACGTGGCCACCTCTCACCTCCAGGAGGCATACCGCGCTCATCATCCGCGCGCGTAACTGAATCATGGCTGATTACAATTTCCTGCTTGAAACCCGCCTCAGCCAGGATCAGCGCCTGGCCCTGCTCGATCTGCAGCGGGTGTGCCGCGACGCGGCCCTCAACGTTTATCTCACCGGCGGCCCCATGCGCGATCTCATCAGCGGCCGCCCGGTGCGCTTTCTGGAATTCACCACTGAAGGCAATCCGATGGGGCTCTCGGCCACCCTCAAGGCGGCTGGCGCCGAGCATCTTTCGCCCCACCCCGACCGCAGCAGCCTCAACCTCAGCCTGCGCGGCTGCCGCTTGCGCATCCGCGCCGCCAAGGGCGCCACCAACGGCGGCAAGGCGGCGCCCGGCACCATCGTCGAAGATTTGCGTTTGCGTGGGTTAACCCTGAATTCAATTGGATTGTCGCTCAACCCAGGCTCCCGCGGCCTGCCCCTCGACCCCACCAACGGCACCGCCGACATAGAAGCGCGCCTGATTCGCATGAATCACTCGTATGTGTTTCTCGAAGACCCGATTGTGATCCTGCGCGCCGTGCGCCTGCGCACCCGGCTCGAGTTTGAATTCGAGGAGCGAACCGCCGCCCGCCTGGAATCGGCGCGCGAGGGCGCATACCTCGAGCGTGCCACCACCGCCGCCCGTGGCCAGGAACTGGAAGCGGTGGCCTATGAGCCCGACCCCGCCGCGGTGCTGCGCGCCTGGGAAAAGGAAAACTGGCTGGAGCCGGCCTTCGGCAAGAATGTCCGCACCGCAAAAATGAACCTGGGGGCGCTGGCCCGACTCGGCGGCGTGGTTGAGAGCTGGGAGCAGTTGGGACTGACCATTGATTCCGGCCTTGCCGCCATGCCCCTGATTCTCGGCGGCCTCTCTCCCGCCGACCAAAACCGCATGGCCGACATGCTGCTCAGCCGCCACTTGGCCAGTGATTGGAAGAAAATCGCCGCCGAAGCCAAGGCGCTGGAGAAGAAACTGCTGGCGGTCGCCGGCTCTACCGGCAGCCAGTTCCTGCGCAAGACGCAGGAGATCATCGAGACCGCCGCGCCCGAGGCGGTGGTCTTCGCCAGCCTCGAACCCACCCAGGCCAAGGCAGGGAAGCGGCTCAAGGACTTTCAGACCGAAGCTCTCGCGCTGCGCCGACGGCTGCCGCTCGGCATTTTACGCGCCGTCGGGATTGCCCCCCACTCCCTCGAAGCCGAGGGCGTGCTGCGTCCCTTCTACCGCCGGTTGTTGGCCGGCGAGGCGCTCACCGATGCCGATCTGAGCGAAGGCCTGCGCGCGGCGGCCCTCATACTTCGTCCGCCGCCGGTCGTGGTCAAACCCGAGTTCACCCCGCCGCCGCCGAGACGCAAGAAGGGCGCTGAGAAGGCGGCCAAGGTGGCGCCCGCGCCACCACCAGCCGCTGCCGCTCCCGCCGCCAAGGCGGCCGCCGCCGCGCCGGCCCCACCCGAAAAGCCTGCCAAGCCCGAGAAGCCAGGCAAGCCGGAGAAGAACGGCAAGCCGGAAAAACCGGCCAAACCAGCCCAGCCCGCAAAACCAGCCGCCAAGGCTAAGCCCGCTCCCGCCCAGTCAGCAAAGACAGCAAAGCCGGCCAAGCCCTCGGCCGCCCCCCCGAAGAAAACCAAGCCCGCCGACAAAAAGTCCACGCCGAAAAAATCCAAGCGAAAATGAAGGGAATGGATCCTTTCGTTCACCTGCACGTCCACTCCGATTATTCGCTGCTGGACGGCGCCTGCGATGTCACCAAACTGGTCGCCCTGGCCAAGCACCAGAACATGGATGCGGTCGCGCTCACCGACCACGGCAACCTCTTTGGAGCCTGGAGCTTTCACGCCGCCGCCCGCGCCGCCGGGATCAAGCCCATACTCGGCTGCGAGCTGTACATCTGCAAGAATCAGGACCACCGCGCCCCTCCCGAGGGCGACAACTACAACCACCTGATCGTCCTGTGTGAGGATGAGCGCGGCTACCGCAACCTGGTCAAGATTGTCAGCGAAGCCAGCCTGCACGGCTTTTACTACAAGCCCCGCGTCAGCAAACAGTTTCTCGCCGCCCATAGCCAGGGCCTCATTGCCCTCTCCGCCTGCCTCAAGGGCGAGGTCCAGGAGTTCCTGACCCGCGAACGCCCTGACCAAGCCCGGCGCGTCGCCGGCGAGTTCCGCGATATATTCGGCGTCAATAATTTCTTTCTCGAAATTCAGGACCAGGGCCTCGAACAGGAACACCGCATCAAATCCGGACTGCTCGATCTCTCCCGTGATCTCGCCCTGCCGCTGGTCGCCACCAACGATTGCCATTACCTCGGCGCCGACGATGCCCGCATGCACGACGTGCTGCTGTGCATCCAGACCGGCAAGCGCGTGAACGATGAGAACCGCATGCGCTTCGGCAGCGATCAGTTCTTTCTCAAGAACGGCGCCCAGATGCTCGACGTGTTTTCCGGCCTCGAGGATGCCGTGCATCGCACCCGCCAGATCGCCGAACGCTGCGACTTCCACCTCGCCAAGGTGGATTCCCCGTTTCCTGAGTTCGAGGTGCCCGCGGGTTCGACCCTCGACGATTACTTCGAGCAGGTGACCCGCGCCGGCATGGCCGGCCGCGAGGATTGGATTGAAACCCGCCGCCGCATGGGCCGCACCAAGTACCAGCGCGCCGATTACCAGCAGCGCCTCGATCGTGAGATCGGCATGATCCGCGGCATGCACTATGCCGGCTACTTCCTCATCGTTTGGGATTTCATCCGCTACGCCCGCGAACAGGGCATCCCGGTGGGCCCGGGCCGCGGATCGGCCGCCGGCAGCCTGGTCTCTTACGCGCTCGGCATCACCGACCTCGACCCCCTCGAACACGAACTGCTGTTCGAGCGCTTTCTCAATCCCGAACGCATCTCGATGCCCGATATTGATATCGACTTTTGCATGCACCGGCGCGCCGAGGTGATCGATTACGTAACCCGAAAGTACGGACGCGACAACGTTTCCCAGATCATCACCTTCGGCACCATGGCGGCCAAGGCGGCAATCAAGGATGTCGGGCGCGCGCTCGATCTCCCCTACGGCGAAGTCGATCGCATCGCCAAGCTGGTGCCCAACCAGTTGAACATCACCCTCGCCGGCGCGCTCGAACAAACGCCCGCGCTGCAAGAGCTCGTCCGCACCGATGCCCGCGTCAAGGAACTGCTCGACGTCGCCCAGCGCGTCGAAGGTCTGTGCCGCCACGCCGGCATGCACGCCGCCGGTGTGGTCATCGCGCCCCGCCCGCTGACCGAACTGGTGCCCTTGTTCAAGACCAACCGCGACGAAATTGTCACCCAGTTCGACATGAACGGCCTCGAGAAGCTGGGCCTGCTCAAGATGGACTTCCTCGGCCTGACCACGCTCACCATCCTCGAGGAGGCGGTGGGCATGATCGAACGCAATCGCGGCGTCAAGCTCGATCTGGCGCGCCTGCCCGACGACGATGCCCCGACCTTCGAGTTGTTCGCCCAGGGCCAGACCGCCGGCGTATTCCAGTTTGAATCGTCCGGCATGCGCGACATCCTGCGGCGGTACCGCCCCACCCGGCTGAGCGACCTCACCGCCTTGAACGCGCTCTACCGACCCGGCCCGATTCAGGGCGGCATGATCGACGACTTCATCGACCGCAAACACGGGCGCAAGCCCATCGCCTATGCGCTGCCCGAACTGGAACCGATCCTGCAAGAAACGTTCGGAGTGTTCGTCTACCAGGAACAAGTCATGCAGGCGGCCAATCATCTGGCCGGATATTCGCTCGCCCAGGCCGATATCCTGCGCAAGGCGATGGGCAAGAAAAACGCCGAAGAGATGGACCGGCAGCGCGCCAACTTCATCGCCGGCGCCAAACAGCGCTCGCTCGACGCCAAGGCGGTCGAGCGTGTGTTTGATCTGATGGCCCAGTTTGCCGGCTACGGTTTCAACAAAAGCCACGCCGCCGCCTACGCCTGGGTGGCGTACCAGACCGGCTATTTGAAGGCCCATTATCCGGTCGAGTTCATGGCCGCGCTGCTCAGCTCCAGCATCTCCAACACCGACAACATGGTGAAGTACATCAAGGAATGCCGGGAGATGAAGCTTAAAGTCGACTCGCCCGATATCAACGTCAGCCTCGCCGGCTTCACCCCCCAGGGCGATTCAATCCGGTTTGGATTGAATGCGGTCAAGAATCTGGGCGAAGCCGCGGTGGAGACGATCCTCGCCAGGCGCGCCACCGGTCCCTTCGTCGATCTCTTTGATTTCTGCGAGCGCGCCGCCGGCAAGGGACTGAACAAGCGCGTCATCGAAAGCCTGGTTAAGAGCGGCGCACTCGACGCGTTCGGCCCGCGCGCCAGCCTGTTTGCCGCCGTCGAGCGCGGCATGGAGCAGGCGCAAAAGGCGGAGCGCGAGCGCCAGAGCGGGCAGCACGGCCTCTTCCTCTCCTTTGACGAGCCCGCACCCAGCGCCCGCCTGCCGGTCGTCGCCGAATGGCCGGAGGAGGTGCGCCTCGCGGGCGAGAAGGAAGTGCTCGGCTACTTCGTGTCCGGACACCCGCTCGACCGCTTTCTCGATCGCATGGCCGACCTCGACGCCGTGCCGCTCGACAAAGTTACCGAAGGCGGCGGACGCAATTCGGAAATCGTCGTCGCCGGAATCCTGTCCGGGCTGCAAGTCAAGCGCAACAAAAAAGGGGAGTCCTGGGCGGTTGCCAGTTTGGAAGACCGCACCGGGCGCCGTGAACTGCTCTGTTTTGCCGAAGCCTACCGGCGGCTCGAGAACCAATTGCGCTTGGCCGTGCCCGTACTGGTGCGCGCCCGTGTGCTGCAGGATGACGAGGGCGACGGTGAAGCCCGCGCCGAGATCAAGCTCCAGGCAATGGACATCCAGGATCTCGCCGCCGCGCCCATCGCGGCGCCCCAGGGCCTGCGCTTGCGCCTCGCCCTCGATCGCCTCGCGCCCGACGCCATTACCCGATTGGCCCAGGCAATCCACTCCGCCCCGCCCGGTTCGGCTAAAATACACTTGCATGCCCAATCCCGCGAGTTGCAGTTCGAGCAGATTTTCGAAGTGGCGGTCGGCGTCGGCGGCGGCGTCGCCCTGCGCCGTGAGTTGGAGGGCATCTGCGGCCCCGGCAGCGTCCGCGTCATTACCGGCGAGTAATGGGAATCAACGATGACCCCTGGCGACGCCATCCAAAATGCCGCTGAAGCCGCCCAGGTTCTTGCCGACGCCGATAGCGAAGCCTGGAAGCGCGTACAGCTCGCGCGCCATCCCCAGCGCCCGACCTTCCTCGAGTGGCTTCCGCTCCTGTTCACCGATTTCAGCGAGATCCACGGTGATCGCCGCTTTGGCGATGACCCCGCCATAGTCACCGGCTTTGCCCGCTTCCGCGGCCGCGAAGTGATGGTGGTCGGGCAGCAGAAGGGAAGAGCGATCAAGGACAAAATCAAGTGCAACTTCGGCATGCCCCAGCCTGAAGGCTACCGCAAGGCGTTGCGCGCCATGCACCTGGCGGAAAAATTCCGCCGCCCCATCCTGACCTTTGTCGACACCAACGGCGCCTACCCCGGCCTCGACGCCGAGGAACGCGGACAGGCCGAAGCCATCGCCTATAACCTGCGCGAGATGGCACGCCTCGCCGTGCCCGTCATCGCTACCGTGACCGGTGAGGGCGGCAGCGGCGGCGCACTCGCCATCGCCGTCGGCAACCGGGTGCTCATGCTCGAAAACGCCATCTACTCGGTCATCACTCCCGAGGCCTGCGCCTCCATCACCTGGCGCGATGCCGCCATGAAGGCGCGCGCGGCAACCGCGCTCAAGCCCGCCGCCCAGGACATGCTGCGGCTTGGTTTGATCGATGAAGTCGTCGCCGAACCCGATGGCGGCGCTCACAACGATGTTCCCGCCGCCGCCCGCGGCCTCGCCGAAGCGCTCGAGCGCCAATTGAAAAGCCTCGACGGACTGGGGGCCGAAGCAATCATTCAAGACCGCTACAATCGCTTTCGGTCTTTAGGTCAATGCTTTTCCACCTAACCTCCCGCAACTCAACACGTAGCCATGCCCTCCCGCATCCGCACCGTGTTCCCAGCTCAGCGTCGTCATCTTTCGCCTAACCGCGTCGCAGCCTGGCTTGCCGCTCCCAATGCCACCCCCGCAACACTTGAAATGCTGCGCTCCTCCGTCCCGGGTTCCATGGGAGTGATGGCTCGCCGTCCGGCCCCCAGCGAAGCGGCACGGTGTCTCATCTGGGCTCTACAGCAGCCCTGGCTTTTCGGTGAGTGCTTGACGTTACACTCGGCCGCAGGAAGCTCGTGCGTTGCGCTCCCAGTGGAATTTTCACCCCTCAGGCTTGCTATACGAAAATTATGCCCGCCCGAAATGCCCGATACAACGGCTAAACCCAATAGATTCAGTCAAGCCCGGCGCCAGCGGCGATTGGCATTCTAGTTGCTAGTTATAAGGCAGACGAAGTGGCGCAAAAAGGAAAGGGATTCGGGTTGCAAGCACTACCCGGATCCCTTTCCTTTTGTACGTCCTAATTTAATGCAGTATGGACTGCATCAGGTCGGTGTGCACCAGCGCCAGCAGCGTCGCCTCCGGCGATGAGACCTGCAAAAAAGCGTGGTCGCCGGCGGAATCCACCTCGATCTGGCCGAGAATGGCCTTCGCCGCCGGATCTTTTTCCTGCTTCTGCTTGAGTGCAATGGCGGCGTTCAGTCCGGTAGATACCGCGGCGGCACTGAGCGCGTCCGTGGTCAGCAGTTCGAGGTTGAGCTGCACCTGGTTCTGAAACGCAATCGTATAGCGGGCACCGTTAAAATGCTTGTCAATTAGGCTGGGATCGATGCCGCCGGTCGAGCCGGCGATCAGCGACCGCACCATGGTCCGCGAACCCTGGGCGTCCATAACGCTCCACACGTCGCTCGACTCGGTGCCGGCAATGAGGTTGGTCATCTCATCGTTCTGGCTGATCTTCGGCGCGCCCTGCTCGGTCGCTATCGCTTGGGTAACCGCGGCGCGCGAGCCGAACACCATGGTCGAATTGTCGGGCAGGAAGAAGCTCAGGCCGCCGTAACTATAAACGTTAACGCCGTCGATCTGCGGCGGGTTCGGCGCTTTCGCTGTCTTGGTATAAAACCTGGCCAGTTGCAGGCCGCCCAGATTGCCCTCGGCCACACCGATCAAGCCCACGCTTTTGTCGGCCTGGTAAGTGGCAAACGTAAGCCGGTTCAGATCGTCGGCCGCCCTGACGCCGCCACGCAGCAGCAGGTCGCTTAAGCCCTGCATTTCCGGCGGCAGCATCTGGTTCTCGAGCTGCTGCGCGGCCGGATCGTTGGCCAGCCTGTGGTAATCAAGGGAAATGACTTGCCGGGTGTTCTCCGGCATTACCGATTGCGCCGCGCCGCCCAACTGGGCGGCACTAGCGCTATAGGCGAGGAGCAAAAAGGAGGAGAAAACGGCAGTACAGCGAATTGCCATGGGGTACTCTCCTTTCAATTTTAGCAGCAGGCTAATCGACCGTGAGCGTCACCGGCGCGCTGTGGGTGGCAGCCCCGGTTCCGGTGGCAGTGCCAGTCAGCGTAAGCGTATAGTTGCCCGCCGGTGTACCGGCGCTTTGCGTGGTGCCGCCGCAGGCGGAAGCGGCCAGTGCCCAACCCAGTAACAGTGCGGTCGAGGCCCACGTTAGCCGCGACGAACGGCGGCCCAGGAGCGAGTACATGGCGCCCGCGCCGGCCAGCGCCAGCGCAAACAATGCCATCCAGGTCCAGGGGCCCGCCGGCAGGCTCGGCACCGGCGGCACCAGTGCCGGTCGTACCGTCGTGGTAACCGTGAACGTCGCCGTCGCCGCCGTCGTCCCGTTCATCGTGAGCGAGGTCGGCGATGCCACGCACGTGGTTGCCGCCGGCAGCGGATTGCCCGTGCAAGTCAGCGCCACCACTTGAGTGTAGCCATTGGCGGGCGTGACGTTGAACGAAAAGCTCGCCGCCGATCCCGCCGCAATGGTTACCTGCGTGGGCGACGCGGTAACGCTGAAGTCTCCGCCGCTGCCGGTGATATTCAGCGTCTGCGAACCGCCCGGCGCGTTGTCGGTCACAACCAGCGTGCCGTTTTGAGCTCCCACGGCGGTTGGAGTAAAGACAATGTTAAAGGTGCACTTGCCGCCGAGTGGCGCCAGCGTGGATGAGTTGGCGTTGCAGTTGTCGGTTTCCTTATAGGGACCGGTGACCGCGATGCCGGTGATCGTTAGCGGTTTTTCACCGTTGTTGGTAAAGTCCACCGATTGTGCTGTGGCGGCCACGCCCACGGCTTGTGCGACGAACCCGACGGCGGTGCTGAAGACGCCTTGCGGGGCGTTGACGAATTTGGCCACAAACGCGTCGCTGAATGCATTGGCCGCGCCGCTGGCGGATACCTGGAAGCTGCCGGCAGTGGTCGGGAAATTCGACGAACTGGTGACGCCGACTGCGTACAGCTCACCGGCCGCGTCGATGCCCAGGCCCTGGGCCGAATCATTGTTGACGCCGCCCATAAACGTTGAGTACAGCAGCTTCTGGCCGACTGAATCGAACTCAGCCACAAAGGCATCGAGCACGCCTCCAGGAGTGCCCTGAGCGGCGCTGACCACCGGGAAGTCGCCGGACGAGGTTGAGCCTGCGATAAAAGCCGACTCACCGTTCAAAACGATCGCTGTGCCGACATCGGTCGAACTCCCGCCCAGGTAGCTGCCGTACTGCAGCGCCGAACCGGTGGGGTTGAGTTCCGCGACGAAGGCATCGCTGTTGCCGCCGGCGAAGCTTGGCTGGAAAGCGCTGCTCGCATTGGTGAACAGATTGATCGAGCTGGTATCGCCTGTAATGAAGGCGTTGCCGGCCGAGTCAACCGCGATGGCATTGGCCTCGTCGAGCTTGCTGCCGCCGATGTAGGTGGAGTAATCCAGGGAATGCCCGGAGCGATTGATTCTCGTCACGAAGGCATCGAAACCGCCGCCAATGGCGGTTTGCAGCGCGCCCGCGGTGATCGGGAAATTGGTCGACGCCGTGGTGCCGGAAACATAAGCGTTACCGGTCAGATCCACCGCGATGCCGGTTGCCTTGTCCACGCCGCTGCCGCCGAGATACGTCGAGTACAGCAGACCGGTGCCCGCCGAATTGATGGCGGTCGCGAAAGCATCCTGGCTGCCGCCGAAGGCGACCTGCGGCGCTCCGGCCGAAACCGGGAAGTTGGAAGACGCCGTGACGCCGGCGATAAAGGCATCGCCGGAGCCGTCAACAGCAATGCCGGCGGCACGATCATCCTGGGCGCCACCGACGAAAGTCGCATAAATCAGGGCCGAGCCGGCCGGGTTGAGCTTGGCCACAAAAGCGTCCAGGCCGCCGCCGTTCACGGCCTGCACCGCGCCCGCGGTCACCGGGAAATCAGTCGAGGAGGTCGAACCGGTCACATACGCGTCCCCGGCGCTATCCACAGCAATGCCGGTGGCTTCGTCGTCGCCGCTGCCGCCGATGAACGTCGAGTACACCAGCTTGGTGCCATCGGCGCTGAACTTTGCCACGAAGGCGTCAAAACTCGCCGCGCCTTTGAGTGTGGTCTGCAGCGAGCCGGTGATCACCGGAAAATCGGTGGACTGGGTGAACCCGGCAACATACGCGCTGCCCTTGCTATCAACCGCAACCGCGCTTGCCTGGTTAAATCCGGTACCTCCAAGGAAGCTCGCCCAAGCCAGAACCGGATCGATCACCAAGCGCTGGCTGTGGTCGTAGCTGCCCAGGGCAAAACCAAACTGGCCGTGGCCGCGATGTGCATACGCGACACTTACCGCGCGGCGGCGACCGGCAATCATCTGGTAGGCGACCGGCTGGCGCAGGGTCATAGGACCGATCTGCAGATCGCCGTTTGCCTGGAGCGCGGCGACCGCGCCTTGGAATCCAATGCCGATCTGCGCCGCGTTGGCGCCGGGAGCAACGATAAGGTCGTATTCGAGTTGGCCGGCACGGCCATAGTAGGCGGCATCAACACCGGGGTAGAGTTGGCTGTACTCCACCCGGCCGAACGCTGTGACCGACCGCCATTGGCCGCGGTCGCTCCCAACCATGTAGTTGACTCTGCTGGCGCTCGGGGCGCTCCCGTGGGTGACCGCGGATGCGTTGGAACCAACAAAGCGCATCCCCACCGCCGCCTGGTTGTTCTTGACCACGGCGCCCTGCGCAGTGAGAAACACCACCGAACCCTGGCTGCGGGCAAGGTACAGCGCCTGCGCGCTGGTTTGGCCATGGTTAGCCTCAAATACCAGTGGGAGCTGCACGGTTTTGGCCGTGCGAGCCGGATTGGGCGCGGGGGCGGGAGCCGCCAACGCTGACAAGGTCATGAGACCTGAGGTCACCAGGCACAGGGGGAGCGGAGAGCGAAAACGAGGCATTGACATGTAATGTGATTCCAGGTGCTTATCGAAGCTTAATCTTAGGTCGGTGTAGAGATGATCTATAAAGAATAGCCCTTTAGTCAAGCGAAAACCGTGCCAGCGTTTGGACGGACGGGCTAGTGAATTGGTTTCTAGAGGGCAACAATCCTTGCCAGCTCCCGTTCCAGTCGTATTCGGTCGGGCGATTCGGCCGGCAGGGAATCCAGGTTGATCACAACATTATCGCGGGCGCCGCTAAAGCCGGCCTGAGCCAGAGCTGCGGCAGTAGTCAAGTCGCTCGCCATCGCAGGCGGTGCTATTGGCTGTACGGCTTTGATTCGAACTTCAAGTTGCTTGCAGCGGGCGGCGACGGCGAGTGGAACCTCGGCCGCTCCAACTGTCGCGCGCTCGATGGCGGCGGCGCGGCGCTGCTTTTCCTCCGGGGTGCCCTTGGCCATGCGCCAGGCGTCCCGGATCGCCAGAAAGGCTTCGCTATCGCGATCGGTGGCGCGGGCCAGTTCGGCACTGAGTGCCGCAAACTCCGCAGCCGCCGCAGTCCAGACGGCGTCGGGCGGAAGGTCCGGATGGGCTTTGCTGGCCTTGGCTATCGCCAAGCGGCTCACCATGTGCCCCAGAGCCGCCGCCATCGCCCCGCTGGCGGCGGCGGCGCTGCCACCGCCTGGCGCCGGCGCCTCGCTGGCAAGCGCCTGGAGAAAGGGATCGAGCATTGTGGCTAGAGAGGCCGGCGTGCGCCCCATTACTGTTGCCAGGCGGTTTTCAACCACGCGATCGGAATCAAACACGGTGAGCCGCAGGAACTCCGCCGCCGCGCCCTCCACCGCCTGCCGCGGAATTAGTCCGATCAACTCACTCTCGACCGGTTTGGCACCGTACTTGGCCGCCTCCTCGGTGACGGTGTGCCAAATGGTCGCCAGCGATGTGGTCTCAAAATCGGTGAGGTTCATCGAGACTTGGGCGCGATCGGGGTTCGAGATCATGACTCCCATAGCCTTCACCGCCGGCAGGCCGCCGCTCGATGTCCGAATGGTCTTGCCGATCTTGCGCGCCACCTCGACGTCGGCGGTGTCGAGATTAATGTTGTAGGCGATCAGAAATTTCCGCGCCCCCACGACCGTCGCTCCAGCCGAGGGATGCAAACGGGCCTCGCCAATGTCCGGCCGCCGGTCGGGGTTGGACTCGGCTTCCGCCAGGAGAGCTTCGAACTGGCCCCGGCGTATAACCTCAAGCCCGCGCCGGTCGGCCCGCCGCGCCGCCGCCTCGTAGAGGTAGACCGGCACTTGGAAACGCCGCCAGATTTCCTCGCCCGCCCACTCGGCCAGGCGCACACACTCCTCCAAGGTCACTCCCTGCAACGGAATGAATGGTACTACATCAGCCGCGCCCACCCGCGGGTGCGCGCCCTTATGAATGCGGAGGTCAATGCGCGCCGCCGCTACGCCGACCCCGCGCACCGCCGCCTCGGCCACCGCTTCCGGTTCGCCGGCCAGCGTAACCACCGAGCGGTGATGATCGGCGTCCATCTCGCGGTCGAGCAGGTGCACGCCGCCCACGCCCAGCATTGCGTCCACAATGGCATCCACCACCGCGGCATCACGACCTTCACTGAAGTTCGGAACACATTCAATAAGCTTCATACTCTCCATGGTGCACTACGGCGTGGCATAGATTCGAGCCGGCATAGTAAGGGATCGCGCGATAGTCGTCAGCGTCGAAGATGGCCAGGTCGGCACGCTTGCCGGGAACGAGTGAGCCGCAAACCGCGGCCCGATCAAGCGCGGCGGCGCCGTTGATAGTAACCGCGGTCCAGGCCTCGGCCGGGTTCATGCGCATACCGCTGCAGGCCAGGCTCATGACCAGCGGCAGACTCTGGATCGGGCAGGTGCCGGGATTAAAATCGGTCGCCAGCGCCACCGCCACGCCGGCCGCGATCAAGCGCCGGGCGTCGGGGTAGGGCTGGCCCAGGAACATGTTGGCGCCGGGGATGAGCGTGGCCACCGTTTCCGATCCGGCCAGCAAGGCGACGTCGCGTGCATCGGCCGCGTCCAGGTGGTCGATCGAGACGGCGCCCAGCTCGACCCCGAGGGCGCACCCGCCGCTGTGGGCAAACTGCTCGGCGTGCAGCTTAAGTTTAAGACCGTGCTGGCGCGCCGTTTCGAGGATGCGGCGCGATTCCGCCAGGCTGAAACCGGCGGGATCGCAAAAAACGTCGGCGAATTCGCACTCCATTCCCGTGGCCAGTTCGGCGCACACCTCGGTCACATACGCCGTGCGCGCCACGCCGGGCGGGACAATGTGCCCGCCCAGGTAGGTCAGCGGTGTGTCCATGGTTGTGCTCCGGGCTGCCGTGGCGGCGGCACGCAGCGATTTCCGCTCCGAATCCGGGCTCAACCCGTAGCCGCTCTTTATTTCGACCGTGGTCGAACCCAGCCGGCGCGCGGCCAGCAGCCGTTCCTCGACCGAACGCGCCAGAGCGGCTTCGCTGGCTGCCCGCACCCCGGTCAAACTCGTTTGAATGCCGCCGCCGGCGGCGGCGATTTCGGCATAGGTCTTTCCGGCTAGCCGCCGCTCGTAATCGTCCAGACGCGGCGCGGCGAAGACCATGTGGGTGTGGGAGTCCACCAACCCTGGCGTGATCAGTCGCCCCCGGCAATCTTGTTCAACCAGCGGGTCGGATGAGGCTTCGGCAATCCGCATGACGTCGGCGTGGCGGCCGGCAGCCACGATCTTGCCTCCGGCCACGAGCACTGCCCCGTCATGCACCAGTCCCAACTCGGTCATCGCGGCTCCCCGCCGCGCCTGATCGGGGCCAGCGAGCGTCATCAGTTGCGCCGCATGGCTGAGCAGTAATCTCATGAGCCCATGGGTAGCGCGATTCCGTGGCTACGGGCGAACTCTTGCGCCTCGCGATAGCCGGCGTCGGCATGTCGGGCCACGCCGATTCCGGGATCGTTGTTCAGGACCCGTTCAATGCGCTCCGCCATGGCCTGGGTGCCGTCCGCCACCGTGACCTGACCGGCGTGTATCGAATAGCCGATGCCGACGCCGCCGCCGTTGTGGATGGAAACCCAACTGGCGCCGCTAGCGGTATTGAGCAGGGCATTAAGCAAGGGCCAGTCCGCAACCGCGTCCGATCCGTCCGCCATCGCTTCCGTCTCGCGGAAAGGCGAGGCGACCGAGCCGCAATCCAAGTGATCGCGCCCCATCACTACGGGTGCTTTCAAATCCCCTCGCTTCACCATCTGATTGAGCGCCAGCCCGAAACGCGCCCGTTCGCCGTAGCCCAGCCAACAAATGCGTGCCGGCAATCCCTGAAACCGTACATGCTTGCGGGCGAGCGCGATCCAGCGCCTTAGGATGGCATCGTCGGGAAAGAGGCGCAGCACTAAATCGTCGGTGGCGGCAATGTCGCTGGCCTCTCCGCTCAGCGCCGCCCAGCGAAACGGTCCCCGTCCCTGGCAAAAGAGCGGCCGAATATAGGCGGGCACGAACCCGGGAAAGTCGTAGGCGTTTTTCACCCCCCGCTGAAAGGCGAAGGTGCGGATGTTGTTGCCGTAGTCAAACGTGATCGCGCCCAGCTTTTGCAGTGCGAGCATGGCCTCGACCTGGCGGGCGATGGAATCGAGCGACCGTTCCTGATAATCCGCTGGCGCGCTGACGCGCAGTTCGGCGGCGGCGGCGAGGCTCAACCCGGCCGGAATATAGCCGTTCAGCGGATCGTGGGCGCTGGTCTGGTCGGTAAGCAGATCGGGAACTACTCCCCGCCGCACCATCTCAGGCAGCACTTCGGCGCAGTTGCCGACTAAACCCACCGAGACAGCCTGCCGCTGCCGCACCGCGTTTTTGCAAATGCGCAGCGCTTCGTCCAGATCGTTGACCTGAATGTCACAGTAGCCCGACTTCACCCGGCGATTGATGCGCTGCGGATCCACCTCAATGCCAAGATAGACGGCGCCGTTCAAAGTGGCGGCCAGCGGCTGCGCGCCGCCCATCCCACCCATGCCGCCCGAGACCACCAATTTACCGGCCAGCGAGCCGTTGAAATGCTGGTTGGCGGCGGCGGCGAAGGTCTCAAATGTGCCCTGCAATATTCCTTGCGATCCGATATAAATCCAGCTCCCCGCCGTCATTTGGCCGTACATCATCAGGCCCTGGCGCTCGAGCTGATTGAATTGCTCCCAGTTGGACCAGTGCCCAACCAGGTTTGCGTTTGCGATCAGCACGCGGGGCGCGTAGGCGTGGGTGGGAAAGATGCCCACCGGTTTTCCCGACTGCACTAGCAACGTTTCCTCGTCGCCCAAGCCTTCGAGCGCGCTGACAATGGCGTGGTAACACTCCCAATTGCGGGCGGCGCGGCCGGTGCCGCCGTAAACGACCAACTCCTCCGGGCGTTCGGCGACCTCGGGGTCGAGGTTGTTCATGAGCATGCGCATCGCCGCTTCCTGGGCCCAGCCCCGGCAGCGCAGGGTAGTACCGCGCGCAGCGCGAATGCCGCCCACCGGAGGGGTCGAGAGCAGGGAAGAGCCCATCACAAGATTGTAGGGCTACTTAGCGCCAGGAAAGCAGTGTGATTGCGGTCAGGATCAGCAGCACACCGGCCCATTGCCGCGGCAGCAGACGCTCTCGCAGAAAAACAATCGCCAGTACCAGCGTCCACACCGTGAACAATCCGCTTAAAGCCGAGACGACCGAAACCGGCAGATGGTGCGCGCCTTCGGCGTAAAACAAATAGGCGGCGCTGTCGAGCAGGCCGGTGGCCCACACCCAGCGCGATCGAAACACGCTGAGCGGCAGGCGCTTGCCGACCAGCACCGGCAGCGCCAGCAAACTCGCCCCCGCCAGCCGGAAAACAAAAACGGGCGCCGTGCTGGAACTAGCGCCGGCATGCGCCGCCAGAGCGTAAAAGACGGCACCGAAGATCACCGCCCCAGCCGCCGCCGCCCATAACGCGGAGACCCGGCGCGGATGTGCGATCTCGCGTTCCCCCGCGCCTACCGATGCCAGCAGAGTGCCGAGGATGACGCCGCCGACCGCCAGCGCTACCAGCGGTCCCAACCGTTCGCCGGAAATCTCGTACGCCAGCCACGCCGAAACCACCGGGTAGGCAGCCGTAATCGGCGATACCAGGACCAGCGGGCCGAACTCCAGCGCATAGTAAAACACCACGCCGCCGATGGTGTTGCCGACGCCCAGACCAATGAGCAGCAGCAGTTGGCTCCTCGGGATCGTAATGCCGCCGGCTCCCCAGAGCGCGCTCAGCGCCAGCGCCCCCACCGCGTTCATGCCCCACACGGTTGGCCAAAAGCCAAACTCGACCGCGGCCTTCTTGGCGAAGAAATCGGCTGAACCCCAGGCCATCGCCGCGCCCAAACCCCAGAGAAGGTACCAGTGCATGCCCTGTCAGTGTACTGTTGTGAGATGGTCGAGTGTCCTATTTGTGGCTTGGGTGAGCGCTGCCGGAACCACTGGGTGGCGGTGCAAACGCCCCAGGGTGAGGTTGAATTCCAGGTTGGCGCCATGACCGCCAGCGAAGACAATCTGGTGATGCTGCGCAATAAACTATCGAACCCGCCGTTGCGCGTGTTGTTCGAGAAGATCGCGCTGAAACCGATGTGGGTCGAGGAGCAGGGAAGACTGCTCGCCTACTTGCATTGGCCGCTCGAGTTGCGCGGTGCCGTGCACAAGTCGCTCTTCCCCAACGGTGCGCCCGGCGCCGACAATCGCCCGCTGCCGCCAACCCCCATGCACCCCCACCGGCTGCTGGATTTGCGTTTGGAAAGCGTCGCCCTTGATTTGGTGAACTGCCTGCCCGATGAGGTGCTGTATAAAGCCCATTTCAAGCTACAGATTGAGGGTGTGGGCGAGGTTGGTTTCGATTATGTTCAGATCGTCTGGGCTGACGACGTGGACTGGAGCCGCGCGCTCTCAACTCCGGAAAAGCTCAACCAGGCGACCTCGATTGTCCAACTTCTAATGGCAGGCTTGGTCGATCCACTGCGCGGGATTTTCGCCGGCCAGGCTGTACAGGTGCTGGCGGAGGAACAACCCCAAGTGGTGGCGCCGGGCAGCGTTATCGATGAAGTCGCCACCATGGCCACTGCGGAAACTGGCGAACGGCATCTGGGCGAGGAAATAGAGTCCATGATCAACCAGCGCCGGTTGCAGCCCATGCTGCGTGACAGTTTGCTGGGGCTGGCGCTGAGTTCGGCGACAGTTGTTCACTAGCGACAGTTGTCCGCTAGCAATGTCACAGGATTTTAACGAAACCAAAAGCCACCTTTTGGCGCACGCGCGCTTCTATGGCTGCTGGAGGTTTCGTTGGCATGATGCCCAAGTCGTTAGCTCGTCGCGATTCATTTTCATCCGACCTTTTCGATAGCCGTCGCAATAGCGACGATTTTTTCAACCGCCTGTTTGCACCCGCCTGGGAGCGATGGATGACCAGCAGCAGCAGCAACCTGGACTGGATTCCGGCGGTCGAGAGTTACATTGATCAGAACAAGTACCATGTGCGCATGACTGTGCCCGGCGTCAAGCCGAGTGATGTCAACGTGCAGGTGCACAACAACGAGCTGGTAATCAGCGGTGAGCGCAAGCAGGAACAAACGCCGTCCGATGAACGCACCTTCCAGCGCGAAATCGTCTACGGGAGTTTCGAACGCATTTTGCCCTTGCCCGATGGCGTACAAGGAGAAAAGATCGAGGCCAACTACGCAAACGGCGTTTTGGAGATCACCGCGCCCCTGAGCGAGAAGACATTGCCGCGCAAGATTGACGTAAAGTCGGCGGAAACCACCGGCCGCAAGCTGGCCGCTTAAACGGCCTTGCTGGCCTTGCATCGCCGATCATGCAATGTCTGATAATGTATATTATGTATTTTTAACGGACGGCAGCGCTGCCGCTCCCGCAAGGGGCCGCCGGCAGCACTGCCGGCCTCTCATTGAGCGGGTACTCGGCGTCAACTTCGCGCACGATCTTATCGAACTCGGTGCGCTGCTGCGGCGTTAGGATGGCGCGCAGCCTCTGGCGATCCTGCTCGCGGACTTGGTCGAACTGAGGTGAGAGCTTAGCCTCGAGGTTTTGATATTGGCCGACCGTGTCCTGCAGGATGGCATCGGTCTGGACCTGCTGCTCGGGGTTGAGACGCAGGCGTTTGCTCATCTCGGAGGCAATAACGCGGTGCTGGCTAATGTCGTATTCGTTGGCGGCGTGGGCGTGCAGCCAATAGTGTTCAGCCAGATTCATGAGCGTGCCGCCCAGCAGCAATCCGCTGCAGAAGATCAGCGCCACGAACCAGACAGTGCGGCGTTCGGTCATGCCTGCATCCGCCTCATGGCTGCATCAAGGTAAGCATCACGTCGGCCCTGCCCGGGCGCTGATGATCGTCGCTTGGATGCTGGGGGTTGAGGTGAGGCACGTCGAGCGCGATGGCCTCGTCAATGTTGGGGCTTTCGGTACGGCGGATGTTGTAGACAAACGATCCCAGCGTGAAGGCGAAGAGGACCGCCGCCACCGCCATCTCCTTCCATGCCACAGGCAAATAGCGCCGCTCGCGATCGGCAATGAGTGCGCGTACCCGGGTGGCGAGGTAGGTCGTATCCTCGGAAACTGGCGCCTCGGCGAGGTGCGAAAGCAGAGTGCGACTTGCGGCCGCTTGCGTCCAGGCTTCGGCACAGGTGGTGCATTCGCCGGCGTGAGCGGCAAGCTGTGATGGAACGGCGACAGGTGCAGGCCCTGGATGCCGGTCAAGATAGGCCTCCACCTCCATGGCGAATTGATGACACTTCTTGCCTGAGTTCCCTTTCATATCCGTTTCCGTTCGATCGCACGCAGCAATTCACGCCGGGCGCGGAAAACACGCACCTTGGCGGTGTTCTGATTCATGTTCATAATGGCGGCGACTTCTTGAATCGAATGCCCTTCCACCTCTTTCAGTACCAGCAGGATTCGGTCCTCTGGTTCGAGCCGCGCCAAGAGTTTTGTGGCCAATTCTCGTACCAGGACCTGCCGCTCCACCGAGGCGGTTGTCGCGCTCAGGCTTTCAATAGTGGAGAGGTCCTCCTCACTGAAATCGGACAAGATCGTAGTCCGTCGGACTTTGATCTTGCGCAAATGGTCGTAGCACTCGTGGACGGCGATCTTGTAGAACCAGGTTGATACGCTCGACTGAAAGTTAAACTTAGGCAGGCCAAAGTATGCTTTTACAAAGACTTGCTGGATAACGTCTTCAACATCATTGGAACCTCGAAGGATGCCGCGAATAGCGCTGGCAACCCGCGGATGCATGCGCCGCATGAGCTCTTCAAACGCCCCGGCGGTGCCCGCCTGACACTGCCGCATGAGTTCGGCGATGGGGTCAATGGCGACCGCCGGCACCAGTCTTGTTGCGGCGCTTAGCGCGGGCTCGAGCGCGGCCGCCGTTGCGACTGCGGGCAGTACAGCTTCCATGTCAGGACGGACGTGTGCCATGACTCGCCAGTTTCATCAATCCCTGCCTGTAGCTTACTCCCATTCGATGGTCGAAGGGGGTTTGGAGCTAATGTCGTATACGACCCGATTAATGCCAGGCACTTCATTGACAATGCGGTTCGAGATGCGACCCAGCAAATCGTAGGGCAAATGGGCCCAGTCGGCAGTCATACCGTCGTCGGAATGCACCGCTCGCAGCGCGCAAGTCAGGCCATACGTCCGAAAGTCACCCATGACGCCCACTGTGCGCACCGGCAACAGGACGGCAAAGGATTGCCAGAGTTTGGTGTAAAACCCGGCGCGTTTGATCTCCTCCACCGCGATCTCGTCGGCCGCCTGCAACAGCCGTGTTTTCTCCGCTGTGACTTCGCCCAGGATGCGCACCGCCAAGCCGGGCCCGGGGAAAGGCTGGCGCTGCAACAGGTCCTGGCTTATGCCCAGGTCGGCGCCCACGCGCCGTACTTCATCCTTAAAGAGTTCGCGCAAAGGCTCGATCAACTTCAATTTCATGTTCGCCGGCAGTCCACCGACATTGTGGTGGCTCTTGATTACCGCCGAAGGCCCCTTGACCGAGACCGACTCGATGACGTCGGGATAGAGAGTTCCCTGCACCAGGAAATCGGCATTGACTTGGGCCGACTCCTGGTCGAAGACGTCAATGAAGACCTTGCCGATGATTTTTCGCTTCTGTTCAGGTTCACTGACCCCGGCCAGCGCGGCGAGAAAACGTTCCCCAGCGTCGACCGCGACAACATGGAGGCCTAACTGGTCGCGCAAGCTGGTTTGGACCTTCACGAACTCGTTCTTGCGGAGCAGGCCGTTGTCGACGAACACGCAGGTGAGCCGGTCGCCGATCGCACGGTGGACAAGTGTGGCCGCGACACTCGAGTCCACGCCCCCGCTAATGCCGCACACCGCTCTTCCCTTCTCGCCCACCTGCTGGCGAATGCGCTCCACCTGGTCATCGATGAATGAGCTCGGCGTCCAATCGCGCTGCGCGCCGCACAGGTCAAGAAAGTTGCTGAACAACCGGTCGCCGTTTTCGGTGTGCTTGACTTCGGGATGGAACTGTACGCCCCACATCTTGCGTTCACGGGCTTCCACCGCGGCCAGCGCGTTCTGGGTCCGGCCGACGGCACGGAAACCCTGGGGCAGGACTTGAGCACTGTCGCCGTGCGACATCCAAACCGTCTCGACCCCGGTGCTGTTCTTAAAAAGACCGGAGGCAACGTCCACCGTAACCGCGGCGCGGCCAAACTCGCGCTCAGCGGCATTCTCGACCGTGCCGCCCAGGCTGTGAACCATTAGCTGCAAGCCGTAGCAGATGCCCAGAATGGGCAGGCCGCTGGTCCAGATTTCGGCGGCGCAGCGTGGCGCGTCTTCAGCATAAACGGAGCTGGGGCCGCCGGAAAGAATGATGCCCTGTGGTTTCATCCGCTGAATCTCGGCCCAGGAAGCGTTGAAGGGCAGGATAGCGCTGAACACGTTTTGCTCGCGCACCCTGCGAGCGATCAGTTGCGAGTATTGGGCACCGAAATCGAGGACGATAATCATAATTAAACAATCGCGGTCACATTACGAAATTAACCAGACGGTCGGGAATGACCACAACTTTTCGGGGCGTCTGCGCCGCCAGGAGCGGGACGATCTTCTCATGGGCCCGGGCGGCGGCCTCGAGTGCGTCGGCGCCGGTGCCGGGCGGCACCGCAAGCCGCGCGCGGAGTTTGCCCCCGACTTGGATGACGACCTCAATTTGCTCCTCGCTGGCAAGCGCCGCATCGTACGCTGGCCACGGCGCCAGCGCGATCTCCCCCGGTTCGCCGGCGCGCGCCCAAAGCTCCTGCGCCATGAAGGGCGCAAACGGCGACAGCATCAGAAGCAGTAGCCGCATGCAGCTTGCGCGTGCCGCGGGAGACAACTCCGCATCATGAGCGTAGAGCTCGTTGACCAGTTCCATGAGCGCCGCGATGGACGTGTTGAAATGCCAACGGCCTTCGAAGTCGACCGTGATGCGACGCAGGGTTTGGTGCGCCTTGCGCAGGCATGCGCCATCGCCTGAATTACCCTTGGCGGCGGGCGCCGGGCGGGTGGCCAAACGCCAGACGCGGGCCAGAAAGCGATGGATGCCTTCGACGCCATTGTCCTGCCAGTCGAAATCCTTTTCCGGCGGGGCGGCGAAGAGCACGTACATGCGCGTGGCATCGGCGCCATACCGATCCACCAACTCGGCCGGATCCACCGTGTTGCCCTTGGACTTCGACATCTTGGCGCCATGGCGGGTGACCATGCCCTGGGTGAAGAGGCGAGTCACGGGCTCATCCAATTGGCAGAGGCCGAGGTCGCGCATGGCCTTGGTGAAGAAACGGGTGTAGATCAGGTGCAGGATCGCGTGCTCGATGCCGCCGATGTACTGATCCACCGGAAGCCAGCGCGCCACGGCTGCCGGGTCGAACGGGCGCTGGTCATCGTGCGGACTGGTATAGCGGTAGAAGTACCAGGACGAATCCACAAACGTGTCCATGGTGTCGCTCTCGCGGCGTGCGCCGCCGCCACACTTGGGGCACGTCGCACGGCTGAATTCGGGGTCGGCCGCGAGCGGCGACTGACCCTGGCCTGTCAGGCGAACATGTTCGGGCAAAACGACCGGCAATTGATCATCGGGCACGGGCACCAGGCCGCAGGCATCGCAGTAAAGAATTGGAATCGGCGTGCCCCAGAAACGTTGGCGCGAGATGCCCCAATCCTGCAGACGGTAGGCAACAGTTCCCTTCCCGAATCCCTCGCGCTCGGCGCGCGCCACCATGGCGGCAATGGCCGGCGCCGGATCGGCGTCGGGGTCCACCACTGGCCGGATGGGAATGCCGTACTTGGTGCAAAACTCGAAGTCGCGCTCGTCGTGCGCCGGCACCGCCATAACGGCGCCGGTGCCGTAGCCGGCCAGCACGTAGTTGGCCACCCAGATCGGAATGCGCTCCCGGTTGGCGGGATTAATGGCGTAGCGGCCGGTGAAGTGGCCGATCTTTTCGGTCGGAGCAACAGCAGCGCTCTTCTCTGGCGGCAGCAGCAGCGCGGTCGCGCCCATAATCGTGTCAATACGGGTGGTGAAGACGCGAATCACGCCGCCATCTTCGGTGCGGAATTCCACCTCGGCGCCCTGGCTGCGGCCAATCCAGTTGCGTTGCATGGTACGCACGCGTTCGGGCCATTCGGGCAAACGGTCGAGGTCGCGTAGCAGTTCTTCCGCATAGGCGGTGATACGTAGGTACCACTGCTCGAGTTCGCGGCGCTCAACCGGCGTATCTTCGTGGCGCCAGCAGAAACCTCCCTCGGCTTGCTCATTGGCGAGGACGGTGGCGCACTGCGGGCACCAGTTGACGACTCCTTTTTTGCGGTAGGCCAGGCCGCGCTCGAAGAGGCGGAGAAAAATCCATTGATTCCAGCGGTAGTACTCGGGCAGGCAGGTGGTCACCTCACGGGACCAGTCGTAGGCGAATCCAAAGCGCTGGAACTGGCTCTTCATGTGAGCGATGTTGGCCAGCGTCCACGCCCGCGGATGAGCCTGGTTCTTGATGGCCGCATTCTCCGCCGGCAGGCCAAAGGAATCCCAGCCCATGGGATGGAGAACATCGTAGCCGCGCATCCAGAAATAGCGCGCCAACGCATCGCCTATGGCGTAGTTGCGCACGTGGCCGATGTGCAGCGCGCCACTCGGATAGGGCAGCATTTCGAGCACGTAATATTCGGGCTTGGTGCCGTGGGCCGGGGCGGCGGTCAGCGGATTCTTTCGCGACCAGCGCTCGGCGAGCGGCGGTTCGATCACGCCGGGCGTGTAGGCGGATTCGAGCAGTTCCTCGTTCATGAAACTACCATTGTACCGGCTGGTGCGCTGGTTCATCGCCGGCCGGTCCGAGGCCGAGCGCTATGAGGGCGCGGGCGTCGGGGACGTACTTCGTCTGCCAGTGGTGATCGGCCTGGTAGCGCTTCATGGCGGCTGCCGCCGCCGCGTCCCAGCGCCCGCTGTTATGGCTGAGGTAGCCGGCCTGAATCAAGGCCGCCTGGATCTCGCCGGCACGCTCGGCGGAAATACCGTCGGTGGCGGCTGATTTCTTGGTCGAGGACCGGTGCCTGAGTTGCTTGGATTGCTTGCCTGACTTGGCCGGAGCGTGCTGCACCGGGAGGGCGAGCGCCGCGAGCAGCAGAATGGTCACGGTCGGCTGCCGCCCAGAAGCCAGCGTCCATAAGTGCCGTCGCCATTGGGCCTGCGTACAACCATTGCAATTTCGTGCGTGTCGCCCACTGCCCGCTCGACGTCGGACCGACTGTGAATGGCAATGTGGTTGATCTCGAGCAGCGTGTCGCCACGGCGTACGCCGACGCGATCGGCAAACGAATCGGGCGAGACCGATTTGACGTGGTTGCCGTCGCTAAGTTGCAATCCAAGGTCAGGCGTCTCGGTGCTCACCAGTTGCGGCGGCCGCACTCCGTCCGCCTCGCTGCCGGCGGTGTCGGGATAGAGGCGGGCGCGATCGGCAATCCGCACCTTCACCGTGGAGGCCCGCCCGCCGCGTGTGTAACCCACCACCACGCTGGCGTCGACCGGCTCGAATTCAATCGCATCCGCCAACTGGTCTCCATTTTCAATCGGGTGGCCATTGATGGAGGTGATGACGTCGCCCGCTTCCAGGCCGGCTGCCGCGGCTGGTCCATGGGCGGTAATTTCGGAAATAGGCACGCCTGTCGGAAGCTGATAAATCCGCCGCACCGCCGGATCCAGCTCCGACTCGAAATACACGCCAATCGATCCACGCGTGACGTGGCCATGGATCACAAGCTGCGGATAAATATGTTCGACCAACGCGCTGGGCAGCGCAAAGCCTACGCCTTGATAGCCCTCGGTGTCGGTGTAAATCGCGGTGTTGATGCCCACCACCTGGCCGCTCAGGTTGAGCAGCGGGCCGCCACTGTTGCCGGGATTAATGACGGCATCGGTTTGAATATAGTGTTCATTGCCCGAGCTGTCGTTCGCGGCGCTGTCGTCGGAGGGATCCTCGCTGCTGGTGTCGTCCAAATTGCGATTCAGCGCGCTGACGATGCCGGCGGTCACAGTGTCGTCGAGGCCGAAGGGGCTACCGATGGTGACCACATTCTGTCCGACGTGAAGTTGATTGGAATCGCCGAGCGTCGCCGCCGGCAACCGATGCCCGGCGTTGATTTGGATGACCGCGAGATCGCTTTCGCGATCCTCGCCGGTGAGCTTGGCAAAGTAGGTGCGGTCATCGCCGCTCAGCGTGACCTCGATGCGCTGCGCCCGGTGCACCACGTGGCGGTTGGTGAGAATATAGCCGCGCTGGTCAAGGATCACACCGGAGCCGAGACTATGATCGTCGGGCAAGCGCCGGCCATTACGACGGCGGCGCGGCGTCTCGACCTCAATCTTGACGACGCTGGGAGCGGCGCGCGCGACTACCCAATCCACGCCGTGCGCGGTCGTCGTACGACCGTCCGCAGGTTGTCGCCGCGCCCAACTGACTCCCGCCCAGCCGCCGGCGGCGAGCGAGATAAGCACGAGCAGCGCCAGGGCCAGCCACCGTCCGCTGCCGCGCGCAAGAGGGGCCATGACGGCTATTCGACCAGGCTTTCGACAAAGTTGCGCAACTTGCGGCTGCGCGAGGGATGGCGCAGCTTGCGCAGCGCCTTGGCCTCGATCTGGCGAATCCGCTCACGGGTGACGGCGAACGACTGGCCCACTTCCTCGAGCGTGTGCTCGCTGCCGTCGTCAAGCCCAAAGCGCATCTTGATCACCTTCTCTTCCCGCGGCGTCAAGGTTTTCAGCACCTGCGCGGTCTGCTCCTTGAGGTTGACGTTGATGACGGCGTCGGCGGGCGAGATAACGGCGCGGTCTTCGATGAAATCACCCAAGTGCGAATCTTCCTCTTCGCCGATCGGCGTCTCGAGTGAAATCGGCTCCTGGGCGATCTTCAACACCTTGCGCACCTTGGCCACGGGGATTTCCATGCGCTTGGCGATCTCCTCACTGGTGGGCTCGCGCCCCAGTTCCTGCACCAGTTGGCGCGAAGTGCGGATTAGCTTGTTAATTGTCTCGATCATGTGCACCGGGATGCGAATGGTACGAGCCTGATCGGCAATGGCCCGGGTGATCGCCTGGCGAATCCACCAGGTGGCGTACGTCGAAAACTTGTAGCCGCGGCGATACTCGAATT
>Ga0134128_10001597_pt1 | contig 28902 bp, 25 predicted proteins | sample KB31754_FD_96462 | JGI IMG/M metagenome (GOLD analysis project Ga0134128, IMG submission 96462) | Terrestrial soil microbial communities with excess Nitrogen fertilizer from Kellogg Biological Station, Michigan, USA - KB3-175-4 | ecosystem: Environmental > Terrestrial > Soil > Unclassified ... | reverse complement strand
GGTTCTCCTGCGCGCCCGCGGCCCCAGCCAAGACCAGCGCCGGCAGGACGATCAGGAGCTTGGCACCGCAACGCAACAATTTCATCGAAGTCTACCCTCTCGCTCCGGCCTGATCGCCCACCTGCGCCCATCCATTGCAATTCTTGATAGCGCATTATTTCGCAATTGTGACCTGCAGCCGCGGTCTTGGCCGGACTGCATTTTCGAGCATTGATGGCGAGACGGAACTTTGATTATATACCTAGGTCCGAACATTTGTGCGTCCGCGGCGTTGGTAGCACGGGGATATCGCCGGCAGCAGCGCGCGGATTAGGTGTGATGGAGGCGGCCGATGGACCGGTTGCTTCGGTTTTTGCTTAGTCGATTTATCCGGCGGGGGACCTTTTCGGTTACTACCTCGCGCGGTCGGACATACACATTCGGAGACGGCACGGGGACTCCCGTCGCAGTGCGGTTTGTCACGCGGGCGGCGGAGCGCGGAATACTGCTCGACCCTGAGCTCAAGTTCGGCGAGGCGTATATGGACGGCAGCCTTGTTGTCGAACAGGGCACCATTGCCGACGTCCTCGCAATCGCGCTTGGTCAGCAGGCCGAAGTCCCCAATTGGGCGAGACCGCAATGGTTGGTGCGATACATCGGACGACGGCTGGCCCAATTTAACCCCCGCCCGCGCGCACGGCGCAACGTTGCGCACCATTACGATCTCGACGGCCGCCTCTACTCGCTTTTCCTTGACGCCGACCGGCAATACAGCTGCGCGTATTTCGAAAGCCCCGACACCTCGCTTGATGACGCCCAACTGGCGAAAAAACGGCATTTGGCCGCGAAATTGAGACTCACGGATGAGCAGCACGTTCTCGACATCGGCTGCGGCTGGGGTGGGCTTGGGCTTTACCTGGCCGAGTTCGGTGGCGCTAACGTCACAGGTGTGACGCTCTCACGAGAGCAGCACGCGATCGCCAATGAGCGCGCCGCCGAGAAGGGCTTGAACGAGCAGGCACGGTTCCTGTTGCAGGATTATCGTGACGTCCGCGCGCCGTTCGATCGTATCGTTTCAGTGGGAATGTTTGAGCATGTGGGGGTCAATCACTACGAGACCTTTTTCGAAAAATGCGCGCAACTTCTTGCCGATGACGGCGTGATGGTCCTGCATTCCATCGGCCGTTCGGAGGGGCCAGGCATTACCAACCCCTGGATATCGAAATATATCTTTCCCGGTGGCTATATCCCTGCTCTTTCGGAAGTGCTGCCGGTGGTCGAGCGTGCGGGCTTGCTCGTCACCGATATCGAGATCCTGCGCCTGCACTACGCAGAAACCCTGAAGGCTTGGCGCGAGAGGTTTCTTGCCCATCGTGACGACGTCGAACGGATTTACGAGCCGCGTTTCGTGCGCATGTGGGAATTTTATCTGGCGGCATCGGAGATGTCGTTTCGCGAGCAGAATATGATGGTGATGCAAATTCAGCTGACCAAGCGGCAGGGCGTGGTCCCGATCACCCGGGACTATATTTCCGAGGAAGAACGACGTTTTGCCGCCGCCGAAAACCGTCGGCGACCGCAATTGCGGCTCGCCGGCGAATAGCGCCACGGCCGCTCCCGCACGCGCCGTCGCCTTGGTCAAGAAAAAACAGGCATTTCCCACCGGTCAATGCGGCATGTGAATTGCGGGACAACCGCAGACGAGGCGCATTGCCGCCGCAAAACGCGTGCTATGCCACAATTTCCGGGTAAGCACTGACGTCCATGGCCCTCGCTGATTCGACCGCCCGCAAACAGATTGAAGAGCCTACTCAGCTCTTTCGCTCCGCTCCGCATAATATCGAAGCGGAACAGGCGTTGCTGGGTGCGATCCTCGTCAACAACGAAGCTTTCTATCGAGTCTCCGATTTCCTCGAACCCGCGCATTTTTTCGAGCCGATTCACCAAAAGGTCTATCAACTCGCCCGCGATCTGATTCGAGCGGGAAAACTGGCGACGCCGGTCACACTCAAAACTTTCCTGGACGCCGGCATTGATATTGGCGGCCTCACCGTCAGTCAGTATCTTGCCCGTCTCGCCGCCGAAGCGACAACCATCATCAACGCCGAGGATTACGGCCATACCGTCTATGATCTCTCGATCCGGCGCGCGCTCATTCAAGTCGGCGAAGATATGGTCAATGTCGCGTATGACGCACCCGTCGATTTTTCGCCGCGCAACCAAATAGAGGACGCGGAGCGCCGCCTTTACGAATTGGCCGAGACCGGCCGCTACGACGGCGGCTTCCAGCGTTTCGCACAAGCACTCACAACGGCCATCGATATGGCCGCTCATGCGTTCCAGCGCGACGGGAAGCTCTCCGGCATTGCTACCGGGCTGGACGATCTCGACCGCATGATGGGAGGACTGCAACAATCGGACTTGATCATACTTGCCGGCCGCCCCGGCATGGGCAAAACGGCGCTCGCCACGAACATTGGCTACAACATTGCGAAGGCCTGGCGGGGCGACGTGAAGCCTGACGGCCACACCGTTACCGTCAATGGCGGTATCGTCGGGTTCTTCTCGCTCGAAATGTCGGCCGAGCAACTCGCCACGCGCATCATCGCCGAGCAGACAAGCATCCCGTCCAATCAGATCAGGCGCGGAGGCATCAGTGAAAGCGATTTCGAGAAGATCAAAGACTATTCGATCGAATTGCAGCACATCCCGCTTTATGTAGACGAAACCGGCGGCCTGGCGGTGGCTCAACTTGCCGCCCGCGCGCGAAGGCTCAAACGTCAGCGCGGGCTCGACGTGCTGGTGATCGACTATCTGCAACTCTTGCAGGGCTCCACGCGTCGTTCGCAAGAGAACCGCGTGCAAGAAATCACGGAAATCACAACGAAACTCAAGGCCTTGGCAAAAGAACTTAATGTGCCGATTTTAGCGCTCTCGCAGCTTTCCCGGCAGGTTGAAAGCCGCGACGACAAGCGGCCGCAACTCTCGGATCTGCGTGAATCCGGCTCGATCGAGCAGGACGCTGATGTGGTTTTGTTCGTGTATCGTGAAGAGTACTACCACCAGATGCGTAAGCCCTTGGAATCAAATCGCGAAAAGTTCGCGGAATGGCTGGCCGAAGCGGACAAGGTGCACGGCAAAGCGGAAGTGATCATCGGCAAACAGCGCCATGGGCCGACAGGAACTGTTGAACTGCAATTTGATGCAGCCGTTACCCGCTTTTCTTCGCTTGCCCGCGACAGCCATTTGCCTGATCGAACCTAGGATCGCGCTCAACGCCGGCATGGACTGGTCATCTCGGGGCGGCTAAACCCAGACGCTATGTCCGACACATCACTGCAGCCCGGCTTGCCGCCTGAAAGCGTGCCCGCAATGGAATCCGAGGCCGGCCCACCGGAAGCCGAAGCCGGCGGTGTCCTGACAATCGATTTATCTGCGATCAGTGCAAACTGGGTGGCGCTTGGGCGCCACGCGATGCCGGCGGAATGCGCCGCCGTCGTCAAAGCGGATGGCTATGGTTGCGGCATCGAGGCCGTCGCCCGCTCGCTCAATCGTGCCGGATGCAAGACCTTCTTTGTGGCGGATATCGCGGAGGGGCAACGGGTGCGTGCCGTTGCGCCAAACTCCTCCATTTATGTTCTCAACGGCATGCTGCCTGGAACGGCAGCCGCGTACGCCGGCATCCACGCGCAACCAGTCATCGGCAGCCTCGTCGAACTTGCGGAGTGGGATGCTTTTTGTTCCGCCAATCAATGGCGCGGGGGCGCGGCACTGCACGTCGATACAGGAATGAATCGACTCGGGATTTCCGCGGAGGAAGCCGCAGCACTGGCGCCACGAATCCGCGCCGAAAACCACGGCATCAGTTTGCTCATGAGCCATATGGCCTGTTCCGATCAGCCGGAACATCCGCTTAACGACCGCCAGATTCAGCTCTTCCGCGAAATCCGGATGCTTTACCGGGGCATCCCCGGCTCCCTTGCCAATTCATCAGGAATCTTTCTCGGCGCTGGCGCTCACTGCGACATAGTTCGTCCCGGCGCGGCACTTTTTGGAGTCAATCCGACCCCCGGTCGCCGCAGCCCCGTGCAGCCGGTCATTGAGTTGCGGGCACACGTCGTCCAGGTGCGCAATGTCCCCAAAGGTGAATCCGTCGGCTATAGCGCCACCTGGACGGCCAAACACGCGACGCGCATTGCAGTCGTCGCCGTTGGTTATGCCGACGGTTATCCGCGTGCGGCCAGTGCTTCCGATACGACGCCGGGCGCCGCGGCGATCGTCGCAGGAAAGCGCTGCCCGCTGGCTGGACGCGTCTCGATGGATCTTCTGGCGATCGATATCACTAGCCTGCAAGACCATGCTGTCCGACGCGGCGACTTCGTCACGCTGATCGGAGACCAAATCGACGTAGACCACCTTGCCGCGGCTGCCGGTACTATCGGTTATGAAGTCCTGACGAGTTTGGGCAGGCGCTACCACCGCATTTACAGAGACTAGAGCGGTTCTGGGAGCGGCCGTCCGGTGCCGGTGTCCCCCGGCCCCGACCGGGATATTCAGGCCAGGGCCGTCCCATCAGCGCTTTATTAAATAATGTTCTTGTATTGTTCTCATAGGCGTTTTAGCGTCTTCTGAGGGGGCCGCCGGGCGATTCCACCATGTCCAAGCGCAATCTGACCTTCATTTGCCAGAACTGCGGCGCCGCTTTCAGTCGTTGGCAGGGCAAGTGTGAAGCCTGTGGCGAGTGGAATACGCTGAGTGAAGAAGGTGCCGAACGGCCGGTCGGTCCGGGCCGCAAGCCCGGCAGGGGCCGTCTTTTCGCCCTGGAGGCGCTTGCCGGCGAAGCCCACGATGCGCCTCGCCTGCCCTCCGGAATTGCCGAATTCGATCGCGTTACCGGTGGCGGCTTTGTCCGCGGTTCAGTGCTTCTTGTGGGCGGCGATCCAGGCATCGGCAAGTCGACGCTGCTGATTCAGGCTGCCGCGGCTTTGGCGCGCGCAGGACATAGGGCCGTCTATATCTCCGGCGAGGAGGCCGTCGCGCAGGTGCGTTTGCGGGCTGCCCGGCTCGGCTTGCGCGATGCGGCGGTCGAGCTTGCCGCTGAAACCGCGGTCGAGGACATCATTGCCACGCTGTCGCAAGGCAACACACCGCGTCTGGTCGTCATCGATTCAATACAGACCATGTGGACCGACATGGTCGAATCCGCGCCGGGCACCGTGACGCAGGTGCGCGGCAGCGCTCAGGCTTTGATCCGTTTCGCCAAGAAATCAGGCGCTGCAATCATCCTGGTCGGGCATGTCACCAAAGACGGCCAGATCGCGGGTCCGCGTGTGGTCGAACATATGGTCGACGCGGTGCTCTCGTTTGAGGGTGAAGGCTCGCATCAATTCAGGATATTACGCTCCGTCAAGAACCGGTTCGGCCCTACCGACGAAATCGGTGTGTTTGAGATGACCGGATCCGGCTTGCGCGAGGTCGCCAATCCGTCCGAGCTCTTTTTGTCGGAGCGTGATCTCGGTCAGCCGGGCACGGCCGTATTCGCCGGCCTTGAGGGCACACGCCCCCTACTGGTCGAAATCCAGGCACTGGTCGCACCCACCTCTTTAGGCACGCCGAGGCGCGCTGTTGTCGGATGGGATCCCAGTCGCTTGTCGATGATTCTCGCGGTCCTCGAGGCACATTGTGGGGTGCGGCTCGGCGGCCACGACGTCTATCTCAACGTCGCGGGAGGTATGCGCATCCAGGAACCGGCCGGGGACCTCGCCGCGGCGGCGGCACTGGTTTCGTCCCTCGCCAACGCACCATTGCCTGCCGATGCGGTTTATTTCGGCGAGGTATCGCTTTCGGGAGCGGTTCGCCCGGTGGCGCAAAGTGCCGCTCGTCTCAAGGAAGCCGCAAAGCGTGGTTTCAACAGCGCCGTGATGCCGGAAATCGCGCGCGCGGAAACGGCGGGGCCGGGCCTTAAGGTTACCGATGTCGCAAGTCTCGCCAATCTTGTCGCTGATATCGCCGCCCGCGGCAAAGCGGCGAGGCAAGGCAAAACCGGTGGACAAGACCGGTGACGGCGCGCCGGCGCCCCGCTATACACGCGCGACAAATTCGCCCTGGCGGCCTAGTGCGCACGAGGGCCGCAAAACGAGCCTAAAATTAAGCATTTAAGGTCCACATTGCAGCCCAGGTCCGGAGCCGCTATGGCTGGCGTTGACTTCTCGCGCAGGCTGGCAGCCATGCGCTACACCTGTTTTCAATGCCTGCGGAGCGCCTGAGCCACGATGCCGATCACGTTGCTCGACATCATCCTTTTAGCGGTCATGTTGATCTCGGGGCTACTCGCCATGATCCGCGGTTTTATGCGCGAAATTCTTTCGATCGGTGCCTGGGGTGTCGCGGCACTGGTGACACTTTATTCATATGGTCGTCTTCTTCCCTTGGCCAAGCAGTACTTCAGCAGCGACATGGTAGCGGCCGCGGTTTCTGCCGGCGGCGTATTCCTCGGGACTTTGCTTATTGTATCAATCATTACGGCCCGTATTTCCGACATGGTTCTCGACAGCCGGGTGGGAGCGCTCGACCGCACGTTAGGCTTTCTTTTCGGTCTCGGCCGCGGGCTGATCATCGTCGTGGTTGCGTTCCTGTTTTTCGCGTGGCTTGTGCCCGACCGGAGCCAGCCCGACTGGGTGCGCAGCGCCAAGTCGAAAGTCGTGCTGCAGAATACGGGACAGTGGCTGATGTCGATGTTGCCGGATGACCCTGAAAGCACCATCTTAAAGAGGCTGAAAAAACCGAAGCCTGAAGACCAGGATGCACCCGACAACAATCCTGACCAGCGGTCTGATTTGCTGACTCAACCAAGGACAACAGGAACGCGATAGAAATGGACAAACGCTCGCATCACCTCTTGTCCTCCGCCGACGTCGAATTTGACCCTGACGCCGATCGATTGCGCGAGGAGTGCGGCGTATTTGGCATCTTCGGACACCCTGACGCTGCCGCGATTACGGCACTCGGGTTGCACGCGCTCCAGCATCGTGGTCAGGAAGCCGCCGGCATCGTCTCATTTGACGGAAAACGTTTTCACTCCGAACGGCGTCTTGGTCTCGTAGGCGACGCCTTTGCCCGCCGCGAGGTGATCGATCGCCTCCCCGGCACGTCCGCGATCGGGCATGTGCGATATTCGACAACTGGCGAAACGATCATTCGTAACGTCCAGCCATTGTTTGCGGAACTCAATGCCGGAGGATTCGCAATCGGTCACAACGGCAATCTGACCAATGGCATCAAGCTGCGCCGCGATCTCGTACACGATGGCGCCATGATGCAGTCGACCACCGATACTGAAGTAATTTTGCACCTCGTCGCCCGGGCGAAACGCAATCGCTTTGTGGACCGATTTATCGAGGGGCTGCGTCAACTTGAGGGGGCCTATGCATTCGTCGGCCTGACCAACAAAAAACTGGTCGGCGCGCGCGACCCGCTCGGCATCCGCCCCCTTGTCATCGGAAGACTCGATGGTTGTCCCATATTGGCTTCCGAGACCTGTGCGCTCGACATCATCGGCGCCCAGTACGTGCGCGACGTCGAAAACGGTGAGGTGGTCATCTTCGATGAAAATGGCGCGCAATCGCATAGGCCGTTTCCTCCGATGCCGGAGCGGCCGTGCATCTTCGAATACATTTATTTTTCGAGGCCGGACTCAATTGTCGGAGGCCGCCATGTCTACAACGTGCGCAAAACGATGGGTGCCCAGCTCGCCCGCGAAGCGCCAGCCGCTGCCGATGTGATCATCCCGGTTCCTGATTCGGGCGTTCCAGCCGCAATTGGTTTTGCGCAGGAAGCAAAAATTCCCTATGAACTCGGCATCATCCGCAATCACTATGTCGGCCGCACTTTCATTCAGCCGACGCAAGCGATCCGCGACCAAGGTGTCCGCCTCAAGCATTCCGCAAATCGCGCTGTCGTCGCGGGCAAACGTATTGTCCTTGTGGACGATTCGATCGTGCGCGGAACCACATCGCGCAAGATCGTCCAAATGATGCGAGACGCAGGCGCCAAGGAAGTGCATTTCCGTATTGCGTCACCCCCAATTACGCATCCGGACTATTACGGCATCGACACGCCCGAACGGGACAAGCTGCTCGCCGCCACCCACGATCTTGAGGGCATGCGCAAGTTCATCGGCGCGGATTCGCTCGCGTTCCTGTCCGTTGATGGTATCTACCGCGCAATGGGCTTCGAAGGTCGCGACCCGGTACGTCCACAGTTCACGGACCATTGCTTCACAGGCGACTACCCGACGCCACTCACCGACCAGGCCGCACAAGAAGCCAGTCCGCGGCAGCTGTCATTGTTGGCGGAAGCGATCTAGGCAATCACCATTCCCGTCATGCCCTCCTTGTGCGCGGCATCCGCGTCTTTTAAACGGTGCCGACGACGACCGAGGACGTGGATGGCCGGGATAAGCCCGGCCATGGCAAGAAATGGCCGCCAACCCCAAGCCCCTTGCAGACCGTATTGCGCTCGTTACTGGCGCTTCGCGCGGTATTGGCGCAGCTCTTGCCGCCGGTCTCGCTCGGTCAGGGGCACATGTCGTGGCGGTCGCCCGCACCGTCGGCGGGCTCGAAGAGCTTGATGACAAGATCAAAGCGACCGGTGGCTCGGCGACCCTGGTTCCCCTCGACGTCAAGGATAGCGACGGGATTGCGCGCTTGGCTCTCGCGCTCAATGAGCGTTATCGTCGACTCGACGTCCTCGTTGGCAATGCAGGAATTCTAGGACCGCTCTCGCCGCTTGCGCACGTCGAGCCGAAGGATTGGGACAATCTGATCGCCGTCAACGTCACTGCAAACTGGCAATTTATCCGTTGCATGGATCCGTTGCTTCGCCAGTCGCAATCGGGGCGTGCCGTTTTTTTGACATCCGGCGTTGCGCACGCGGGCCGCGCCTATTGGGGTCCCTACGCCGCCTCCAAGGCGGCGCTGGAGGTTCTTGTGCGCACATATGCCGCGGAATGCGCTACCACGCCGGTGTGCGCCAATTTGTTTGCACCGGGCCCGACGCGGACGAGGATGTATGCCAGCGCCTTTCCGGGCATCGATCCTCTAACGCTACCGACTGCCGAAGACGTTGCTGAAGCTATCGTTCCTCTTTGTCTTCCGGACTGCACCGAAACTGGAAAGATTTATAGTTTTCGGGAAGGACGATTTTTGGAATTCCACAAGCCTGCCTGAGGGGCGTGGAACAGATTTGCATCTCGCGCGTTGATTTTGCCGGCCGGCAGGCTTGCGTGCCGCACGTCGGGAAGCGATATGCACACGGTCAAATACAGGCTATTCGAACCACGTCTTCAGCCACGTCGTACCAAGCTGGAAATGCCCGGTTGGGCCGGTGTGGCCCAGCCGCGCAAGGATGGTTCGCACGAGCAAGTCTGGCATTGCATGCCATTTACTGAGGGCGCGCAATACGGGATTGAGTTGTTCTATCCCTTCGCCAACGAACTGCACGTGACCAAACGGAACGGCCAGATTTCACTGCACGGCGATTTCGGGCCCGATCCCGGCACTGGCGTACAGTGGCCGCCATTTCGATCGTTCGGCGAGAACTTCTATACCTACCAGCTGCTGCTTGACCTTCAGGTCGCCGGAAACATGGCCGTACGGACAGAGCCGCATCCTCGATACTACACCGACCCCAACGATGAGGTGCCGTTAGCGGTACCGGCGCTATTGCGCACAAACTGGTGGCCGATGATCTCCTTCGTGGTGTTCAAAGCGCCGCCCGAAGGTCACAAACATATTTTTCGTGCGGGTGAGCCATTCATGCAGATACTTTTCGTGCCGGCCGAACCGAATTTTGAACTGGTGCCGATGAATGAGGAAGAAGCTGCGGAGCGAGAATTACGCGGCCGTCGCATTCACGCCAGCCGCGAGACATTGTCGAAAGATACTGAGTGGATGTCCTCAACCAACACGGTTTTTGACGGCACCTACCGACATATCCTGAGAGCGGCGAAAGCTAAGGTGAGAGAGCACGATAATTGACCGTCAAAATCGCCGACCGGCTCATTGGATGAAAATGAAAACGGACCCGTCGCTTAATTCGGGTCCGTCTCCAAAACGCACATAAGCCTTCGCCAAATGTTCGCGCCTGCCCGCTACGCGTCGCGGCGCGGAATGGCCATGTATTGGCTGTGATGATGGTGGTGGTGGTGGTGATGGTGATAGCGCCGGTAATGGTGATGATGGTGGTGGTGATGCCGGCGGATTATTAAAAGACGACGGTGATGGTGATGATGGTGGTGATGGTGATATTGGGCCACCTGAACGCCATCAGAACCTTCCGCCCTACGCTGCGCGCGGGCTGCGTCATCGGCATTGAGAAGCGCGACAGCATCCGGAATCGGGGTCAACAGGTCGGCATATGAAGCCGCGCGCAAGCTTTCGGCGGGCTTAGGTGCGGGCTGCGTTGCCGCCTGCGCGGCATCGATAGAAGTCAGCGCGGCGACCGCGCCGAGCAGTCCGGCAATCTTTTTATCCATGGAATCCTCCAACACAGGCGGCCCGAGCGCACCGCCTTGGCACGCACCTGACGCTTTCATTCAACGCTGCAAGGTGCCGCTGGTTCCTGAGTCGATCGCGAATGCACTCAGAATACTAGTGCTTACGTTTCGCGCGGCCCTTGTAAGGATTAGTTTTCTCGCGCAAGGCAAGGCGGATCGGAGTTCCAGGGAGATCGAAGATGTCCCGCAGCGAATTTAACAGATACCGCTTGTAGGCATCGGGCACCGCATCGGCGCGCGTACAGAACACCACAAAACTCGGCGGCCGACTTTTCGGCTGCGTAATGTAATTAAGCCGCAGCGATCGCCCCGATACCGCCGGCGGCGGATTTGCGCTCACTGCATGCTCGAACCACCGGTTCAGCGCGCTCGTGGGAATGCGCTTGTTCCACACCTCATAAGCGTCGACAATCGCCTGCATCAAGCGATTAAGACCTTCACCTGTCAGGCCTGACACCGCCACCAGCGGGACCCCTTTGAGCTGAGTGAGTTTTTCCTCAGCCTGCTCACGGAGTTTTCCGATTGCGCCCGCGGTCTTCTCTTTTAAATCCCATTTGTTGACGGCGATGACGATGGCGCGTCCTTCTTGTTCGACCAGATCCGCGATGCGTTGATCCTGCTCCTCAAACGCATTTCCGACGTCGAGCAACACCACTACGACTTCCGCAAAACGTACGGCATTAAGCGCATCGGCGACCGACAGTTTCTCCAGTTTTTCCTCAACGCGGGAACGGCGCCGTAACCCGGCGGTATCGTAAAATCTAAACTTGCGGCCGTTCCAGTCGTGCTCGACCGCAATTGCGTCGCGCGTAATTCCGGCCTCGGGACCGGTCAATAGCCGCTCTTTGCCGATCAGACGGTTGATCAGTGTGGACTTTCCGGCATTGGGCCGGCCGACAACCGCAACACGAATTGGATGCGCTTCGTCAGTTTCAACTTCAACATCTTGAATCTCGGTCCTCTCCGGCAGCACGGCGCGCAACGCATCGTAAAGGTCGGCCATGCCCTCGTTGTGCTCGGCTGAAATCGCAACCGGCTCGCCAAGCCCAAGTGCATAGGCTTCGATCCGCCCGCTTTCGCCGGCTGTTCCTTCGCTTTTGTTTGCGACCAAAACGATCGGCTTGCCGGCTTTGTGCGCCAGGCTGGCAAATGCATGATCTACGGGTGTAGGTCCGACACGTGCGTCAATCATGAAAAAAATCGCATCGGCCTGGGCAATTGCCGCCTCGGTCTGCGTCATCATGCGGCCCGACAGGCTGTCAGGTGCTGATTCCTCCAAACCGGCAGTGTCGATCACCGTAAAGGCAATATCACCAAGGCGACCCTCGCCTTCACGGCGGTCCCGGGTGACGCCCGGCTGGTCATCGACCAATGCTGTGCGGCGTCCAACCAGACGATTGAACAAGGTCGATTTGCCCACGTTGGGGCGGCCGATGATGGCAACCGTTAAGTTCATGAATGACGACCTGGTCCGCAAAAAGCGGTCCGGCACTCTTAGCCTGCCACGCCGGTCAGCGCGAGAAGGTGCCGGGGGCTGGGGCGGATGGCCAAGGCGCCGCTGTGGTGGCCTGTCCTTGCGGGGCCGGCCAAGGCGCCTGGCTCTGTTGTGGCGCGGGCTGCTGCTCCTGCTGCGGCCAGGGAGCCGGTTGCTGCTGGCTCGTCGTTTGCGCCCCCGGCTGCTGCGAGGCAGTACGCGGCTTTGCCTTACGCTTCGGCTTTGGCTTCGACTCCGGTTCAGTCTCAACTGCAGCGGTTTTCTTGTCCGGCTCGACCGCCGGTTTGGGCTGATCTGCCGGCAGCGTCTGCGCTGTCTCAGGCGGCGGTTGGTTACCCTTCATATATTCAGGCGGAATGCCTTGGCTCACACCCGGCACACCTTCGGGAAACAGCTCCTTGCGCTCGCCCGGAAGCTTTTTCTTTTCACTCAGATGGAAAACATCAAGTTTGTCGAGGTCGAAATCGGCACACGCCGTCAACGCAAGACCGAATGCCCCAAGGAGCAACAGCATCGCAGCACGTTGGAAAGCGCGCATGTCCGCCTCAGCCCTTTCCCTCGCCCGCAATCACCGCGGACAAGACATCGGCACGTGCCCTAATGCCGATCGGACTTTCCGCATCCGACGCGATCATATCGAGATAGCGGCGAGCATTGGCGACGTCATGATTGCGCCAAGCGGAAAGTGCCAACAGCTCGCGCGCACTATGGCGGAAGCTGCGCGTTGGTTCTGCGACCGGATCGAGGCGTTTTTGCATTTCGGAAAGGGAGGCCGTGTCAACCAACAACATCGCTGCGCGCACGGCCGCAAGATCACGCCAAACGGGTACCAATGAGCCATCCGCCGAAAGATCGTCGTAGGCTTTTACTGCGTCGCCAGATTTCGATTCGCTAAGGACTGCTGCCGCGCGAAACCGCGCGAGCACGCGATAGCCATCAGGAGCTTCGGCGGCCACCTTCGCGAAAGCAGCTTCAGCCTCTGCCCGTTTGCCCTGCTCGCTCAAGGCCAATGCCGCTTCGAAATCGGCACCGGCCGCAGCCGCTCTTTGGGCAATCCAATATTCGTATGCACGCCATCCCGCGATTGCCGCGACGAGCAGCACCGCAGCAGCAATCAAATAGATACTGTAGCGATCCCACAGCTTTTTGAGCTGTTCGCGCCGTACTTCTTCGTCTACTTCATGAAAAATATCGGCCACGATGGCTCCCGACCCACCCTATGGCCCTCCCCCCGGGCCGAATTGCGCCGTAACCTAACGATATGGCGCGGCTAAGGCAAAGCCAAAGCCGACAACCATTAATAATTCAGAGCCTTAGCCCTTCTTGCTTTTCATTGGATAAGTGTGCTCGGGGCCCGGGAACGCGCGGGCGCGGACGTCGGTGGCATAGTCCGCGATCGCCTTTTCGATGCCCGGTCCGAGGGCGCCATAGCGTTTGACGAATTTCGGGACCCGCGGAGACAGCCCAAGCATGTCCTCAAGCACCAGAATTTGCCCGTCGCATGCAACACTAGCGCCTATGCCAATGGTCGGGATCGGAACCTCGGCGGTGAGCTTGCGCGCGAGCGGTTCCGCGACGGCTTCGATCACGACCGAAAAGGCGCCTGCCTGCGAGACAGCTATCGCATCTTCCTCGATGCGCGCCCAGTCTGATTCATCGCGACCCTGCGCGCGGAATGAACCAATCGTGTTGATCGCCTGCGGGGTGAGACCAACGTGCGCCATGACCGGCACGCCACGTTCGGCGAGAAACCGTATCGTTTCCGCCATACGCTTGCCACCTTCGACCTTGATGGCGCCGCAGCCGGTCTCCTTCAAAACGCGACTCGCATTCATGAAAGCCTGTTCCTTCGATGCCTCGTAGGAACCGAACGGCATATCGACGACGACGAGCGCTCGTTTGGAGCCGCGCATGACCGCATGGCCCTGTAGAATCATCATCTCGAGGGTGACCGGAACGGTGGTCTCCATTCCATGCATCACCATGCCCAGAGAGTCACCAACCAGAATGACGTCGCAATACTTGTCGACAATGCGCGCGGTATGCGCGTGATAGGAGGTGAGGCAAACGATGGGCTCTCCGCCCTTCCGCGCGAAGATATCGGGGGCGGTGAGCCGCCTGATCTCGTCCTGAACCGACACGCGCTATCTCCCGAACACCGGCAGACCAATCACATAAGGATGGAACCAATAGCCAAGCGCCAGGAAAATAGCGACACCAAGTACGACTACGATGATGTCGTTAGTCCACCCAGACGGAACGGGTTTAGCCGCGGCACCGATGTCACCGCGCCGTTTTGCGGCAGCCCGCGAATATCCGCCCCAGAGGAGAAAGGAAGCGAATAGAATAATGCCGCCGAGATCCCCATTGGCCAGCAAATGAGCAAGAGCCCAGGTCTTCACGCTCGTCAGCATCGGATGTTTGAGCCACTTCCGGATATGGCTGGGTATGAAGGCGGACACAAGAACAATAACTGCAAGCAACACGAGCGGCATCATGATGTCGCGCATGATGGCCGGGGGCGACCAAATCTGTACCAACTCATGGGCCCGATATTCTCTGAAACCCCAAATTATCAGGCCAAGTCCGGCAAGCGATACCAACGCGAAAATTGCGCGGTAAGCATTACCGAGACGGGCCATTAGCGCAGCGCGCTGCTCGCGCAGGGTCACAAAAACGTGGGCACCAAGCAGAACAACCAATCCGATAATCAGCGTCAGCAAACCCATGAAATTACTCCCGGCAAATACTCTTTCAGTAGAAGCGATTGCAGGCCCACGACGCAAGGCCGGCGCTATGCCGCAACGGCAGCCTTGTTTTTCACATCCTTGATATCGGTGAACGCAATACCAGGCGCACGCTCGCCGGTGTAGTCGAGAATGAACTGATTTCGCGCCATAAATACCTTGTCACCGTCGAGATCTTCCGCGCAACTTGAATAGTTGCCTTGGACAAACTGTTCGAGTTTCTTTCCGTCTTGCGAGGCTATCCAGCGAGCGAGCTGAAACTCCGACTGCTCGAAACCGACGTCCAACCCGTACTCTTCCGATAAGCGAACCTTGAGTACGTCAAGCTGCAGCGGACCAACGACCCCAACAAGTGCCGGCGCGCCGTCGAGCGGACGGAACACCTGGACGACCCCCTCCTCCGCCATCTGCTGAAGGGCTTCTTTCAGCTTCTTCGCCTTCATCGGATCACTCAGCTTGACGCGACGCAATATCTCGGGCGCAAAGTTGGGAACGCCGAGAAAGGCGATATTCTCACCTTCAGTCAGCGTGTCACCGATCCGGAGCGTGCCGTGATTGGGAATACCGACAACATCCCCGGCATAGGCTTCCTCAGCGAGCGCGCGGTCTTGGGCGAAAAAGAACTGCGGCGTGGACAACGTCAGTGACTTTCCGGTGCGCGTAAGTTTGACCTTCATTCCACGTCTCAGCTTACCGGAGCACATGCGCGCGAACGCAATCCGGTCGCGGTGATTGGGGTCCATGTTTGCCTGAATTTTAAAAACAAAGGCAGTCATGCCGGTCTCGTGCGCATCGACGGTGCGCGCATTTGATACTTGCGCCCGTGGCGCCGGTGCAAACACCGCCAGAGAATCAAGCAGATCCTTTACGCCGAAATTTTTCAGTGCCGAACCAAAAAAGACAGGCGTGAGATGCCCCTCGCGAAATGACTGGAAATCAAGCTTTCGGCAAGCCTCTTCCACCAGCGCAAGTTCATCGGCGATGGCCCTGGGGTCGAGCATCTTGTTTTTTGCGCAAAGCGCTGCGAGGTCGAGCGGCTGCCGATCAACCGTTCGCCCATCCTCACTGACGAGCCGCATCTCGCCGGTCGCGAGGTCATAGGTTCCCGCAAAATCACGGCCGCGTCCAATCGGCCAGGTCAAAGGCGTCGTATCGAGCGCAAGCGTTTTCTCAATTTCATCCAACAGTTCGAAAGGATCGCGACTCTCACGGTCCATCTTGTTGATGAACGTGATGATCGGAATATCGCGCAAGCGGCACACTTCGAACAGCTTTCGGGTGCGCGCTTCAATTCCCTTCGCGGCGTCAATTACCATGACGGCCGAATCTACCGCCGTAAGAGTACGATAGGTGTCTTCGGAGAAATCCTCATGGCCCGGAGTATCGAGCAGATTAAAGACCCGGCCGTCATAGTCGAACGTCATCACCGAGGTGACCACCGATATACCGCGCTCGCGCTCGATAGCCATCCAGTCGGAACGCGTCGACCGCCGATCACGCTTGGCCTTGACCTGACCCGCAAGATTGATTGCGCCCCCAAACAGCAGCAGCTTTTCGGTCAATGTGGTTTTCCCGGCGTCCGGATGGGAAATGATCGCAAACGTACGCCTCCGGTCCACTTCGGCCGCAAGAGGCGTCGCCACAATCGAATCGGAGGTATCCAGCGCCTTATTCATGATCTGCATGTGGCTGCAAACGCGAGCAAAATCAAGCGGCTGAGGCGCAGTTTCGTTGCCGACAAAATGCAGCGCACGGCCTCCCACATCCGTAGCATTACTTAGGAAAAATACGGAGCCGATAGCATCGATTATCTCGACTGCCGGAAGCAAAAATAAATCATTGGATTTTACTCGTATCGACGTGCCCGCATGTTGCGTGCGCAGACACGTCAGGCACTGCCATGTTCCGTCTTATTATCAAAATCGCGACCGCTGCGTATTTGCTGCTTCCGAGTTACGCGACAGCTGAACCAATCAAGCTGAAGCTTTCATTTTTCACGTCGGACCGATCAAGCATCTACCAATATTCGATCAAACCATTTGTCGACGCCGTCAATTCCGATGGGGAAGGCCTCATCGAAATCGAAGTCTATTTTAGCGGTGCGATCAGCGGCGTGCAGTCACAACAACCACAGCTTGTTAGCGACGGTATCGCCGATTTAGCGATCATCGTCCCAGGGCAGATGCCCGAGCGGTTCCATGATAACGCAATTATGGAGCTTCCAGGTCTTTATCGGGATAGTCGCGAGGCAAGCCAAATCTTCAACCGATTGATCGGTGCCAACGCGCTCAAAGGCTACGACGACTATATTGTCGTCGGCGCACTTGTGTCCGGACCGGAAAATATCCATAGCCGCAAGCCGATCAATTCCATCGAAGACCTGAAAGGCCTTGTCGTCCGCGTCAACAACAAGATCGAATCGGAGGTGCTCGAAACACTTGGCGCGATCCCAGTCCTATTGCCGATCAACAAAACGACCGAGGCGATCAGCCGTGGCAATATTGATGCCGCCACTTTTCCTCCCTCGATGCTCTTCGAATTTGGCATCGGTCGCGTCACCAGCAATCATTTCATGCTCGGGCTCGGCGGAGCGCCTACCGCCCTCGTGATGAACCGCAAGAAATTTGAAAGCCTGCCCAAGCGCGCACAACAGATAATCCGCAAGTATAGCGGCGATTGGCTGAGCGACCGTTCAGCCGAGGGTCTTGGCGCACTCGATATCACCGTCGTCCGGGACCTGATCGCGGATCAGCGACGAAATGTGGTGACGCCATCGACCGGCGACATCGAGCGGGCCCGAGCGGCATTTGACGCCGTCATCAATGAGTGGATCGCGTCAAATCCCAGAAACCAGGAACTACTAAAGCAGGTCAAAGCCGAGCTTTCAAAGTTGCGTAGCCAGGAATAAAGACACCATGAAGAACAACATCGCATGTCTTGCTGCTATTGTGTGCTTGCTCGCACCCGGCTGGTCGGCAGCGGACCCAATTACGCTCAAGCTTTCTTTTTTCACGTCCGACCGTTCGACGGCTTATCAAGCCGTGGTCAAACCCTTCGTCGATGCCGTCAATCGAGAGGGGGGAGATCGGCTGAAAATTCAGGTCTACCCGAGCGGCTCGCTTGGCAAGGTCCAAAAAGAGCTTCCCCAACTCGTGCTCGACGGGGGCGCTGACATCGCTTTTGTCGTTCCGGGACAGAACCCCGAGTTATTCACCGACAATAGCGTTATCGAATTGCCCGGTCTTTATCGCGACGCGCGCGAAGCTAGCCTCGTCTACACCCGGCTCGTCCACGCAAACCTGCTTGCCGGCTATGAAGGCTTTTTCCCGGTTGTCACTGTGGCAACGGATCCCGAGCCGATCCACAGCCGCAAGAACATAGCTTCGCTTGCCGATATCCGTGGCCAGAAAATCCGCGTCAACAATCCGACCGGTGCGGTCGCGCTTGCCAAACTAGGGGCATTGCCGATCGTGCTTGCGTTCAATGAGACGGCATCCGCGATCAGCTCGGGCACGATCGACGGTGCGACAATCCCGACCGCGCAGTTGTTCGATGTTGGCGTGGGCCGCCTCGTCAGCAACCATTACCTGCTGGGAACGAGTTCGGCGCCGCTCACTTTGCTGATGAACCGGCGCACGTTCGATAGACTTCCTGACGATGCCCAAAGCATCATTCGTAAATACAGCGGCGTATGGGCCATCTCGCGCTATGCCGATATCATGGCGCACGCCGATGAAAAGGTCATCAAGGAAATAAAATCGGACGGACGCCGCCACGTCGTCGTCCCTTCTGCATCTGATCAAGACACCGCGCACAAATTGTTTAAATCGATTGTCGACGACTGGAGTGCTCACAGCGTCCACAATCGCGCTCTACTCAAATCAACAAGAGACGAAATCGCCAAAATACGGGCCGAGCAATGAGACCGCAAATGGCCTTCTTCGCCGATATCTCACTCCGCCGCGGCCTGGCAATTCTGCTTGCCGCATTCGTAATCCTTGCAACGGGCACCTGGCTCACCGTCAGTTTGACGACAAATCATCTCATCGACACCGACGCTACGTCCAACGCGCAGGATTGGGCTAAGTTCATCGCTGGCAATGTGAAAGACCTTGAACAAATAGCAAAAGGCGAGCAACCATCAAATGCCAGCCTGAATTTTTTCGAGGCCACACGAAAAGCCGGGCAGGTCTTCCGATATCTGATTTTCAACCGTGATGGATATTCACAACTTGTCTTCGATCATGACCGCATAGCGCTCGTTGACTTGTCGGAGTTTAATGCCGATGCGGCGCGCGCCGGCGCGTCCGGCACGACAGTCATCAATATCCGCAGGGGCCGAACGCCCGATCAACCGGACCACTACGCCGAAGCATTTGTTCCGGTTTTAGTCGGTGACCGCCCGGTCGCTATCGTCGCAGCCTTTGTTGACGAAACAAACCAGCGGCAGGAATTCATTACCGATGGCTATATAGCATCAATTTCTTTATCCGGCCTGACCGCGCTCGCTTTTGCGCTCCCGGCGTTGGCCTGGTACCGCCGCACCAAGGAAAAGCAGCAAGTCGATCGCCGGATCCGTTATCTGGCGCATCATGACGCACTCACGGGGCTCGCCAACCGCACACGGTTGACCGATCGTCTCGATGCTGCCCTCGCCGTTTTACCGGCTCTCGGCGGCAACATCGCTGTGCACTTCATTGATCTCGACCATTTCAAGCAAATCAACGACTCCCTCGGCCATGACGGAGGAGATTTTCTGCTCAGCACGGTTGGTCAGCGCCTGAAGGCGATGACACGAATGGAAGATCTTGTGGCACGCCTGGGCGGCGATGAATTTGTCGTCGTGCAAACCGGCGTTGGCGATAAAGAACAGGCCGAGGCCTTTGCCCAGCGTATTGCCGCAAACCTCCGGGAACCGATGTTCTTCAAGGAACAGGAAATCAAGAACAACGTGACGGTTGGAATTGCGCTTGCCCCGGCCGACGGCAAGACCTCAGAGCGGCTCATCAAGAGTGCCGACTTGGCCCTTTATTCAGGCAAAATGGCCGGCCGCAATTGCATCCGATTCTTCAGACCAGAGATGGACGATGCGTTGCGTGCGCGAATACAGATCGAGAAGAGGATCCGCCACGCGATCGCGAACAATGGATTCTTGCTGCACTATCAACCCGTGTTCGAAATGACGAACAAGCAATTGGTGGGCTTTGAAGCGCTCGTTCGTTTGCCCGACGGCGACGGAACGCTGGTACCTCCCGCAACATTTATCCCGATCGCGGAAGAGATGCATGTCACTGACCAGATTGGCACCTTGGTATTGCGGGAGGCGTGCCGGACAGCGAGCACATGGCCGGACAATTTGACCGTGGCCGTGAACTTGTCACCTGCACAATTCGAATCCGGCAACATCGTGAGTATTGTTGCCGACGCAATCAAGGAATCACACCTCAACCCGAACAGGATAGAGTTGGAAATAACTGAAACGCTCCTTCTTGCTAATAACAATAAGACTCTCGTTCAATTGCGCGCACTAAAAGACATCGGCGTATCAATCGTCATGGACGATTTTGGTACCGGATATTCGAGCTTGAGCTACCTCTGGAAATTCCCGTTCGACAAGATAAAAATCGATCGCAGTTTTATGGAAGGATTTGCGCATTCCCGACGCGACGTCGAAACCGTCGTCAAGACAATAATCGCGTTGGGCCGTGAACTACATATGCGGGTCACGGTTGAGGGCGTGGAAAACGCGAAACAGGTGGATTTTCTGTACGACGCAGACGCCGATCAGGTGCAGGGATTCTATTTCGGCAAGCCGATCCCAGCCGCGGAGGTCAGTGCCGATATTCTTGCTGAGTATTGCAAAAAGAATCCGTCGTCCAAGGTGCCTAGCCGGATACAGCCTCCGGTCAAGATCTCGGCTTAACTTAATATACAATCGGGTCGTTAATTCGAGCCGCGTAGAAACTGTTCATATTGATCGGTTGCAAACCCGACAATGATCTTGCTTCCACCGAGCTCCAGCACAGGGCGCTTGATCATTGAAGGTTGCTTTAGCATCAGCGCGATTGCCTTTGACTCGGTCAGGGCCGCCTTGTCCTTGTCAGGCAATTTTCTGAACGTCGTCCCCGCCCGGTTAACCAGAGTTTCCCAGCCGACCGTTTTTGTCCATCGTTTCAACGATTGCGGATCAATGCCGCTCGTTTTGTAGTCGTGAAAAACGTATGCGATGTGACGCTTATCCAGCCACGCTCGCGCCTTCTTCATTGTATCGCAGTTCTTGATACCGTAAATCGTAACGCCCATGCCTATTCCCACTCAATCGTGCCTGGCGGCTTCGAGGTTACGTCGTAAACCACGCGGTTAACGCCTTTGACTTCATTGATGATCCGCGTTGCGACCATCCCTAGGAACTTCATGTCAAAAGGATAGAAGTCAGCTGTCATGCCGTCGGTCGACGTCACCGCACGTAAGCCAATCACGTACTCGTAGGTCCGGCCGTCACCCATGACGCCTACCGTCTTGACCGGCAAAAGCACGGCGAAAGCCTGCCAGATATTGTCGTACTGGCCCGTCCGGCGAATTTCCTCAATGTAGATTTCGTCGGCAAGCCGCAGGATGTCCAGTTTCTCGCGCGTTATCGGTCCGGGGCAGCGGATCGCAAGTCCCGGCCCCGGAAAAGGATGACGACCCACAAAAGCCTCGGGCAGGCCGAGCTCGCGGCCGAGCGCTCTCACCTCGTCTTTGAACAACTCCCGAAGCGGCTCGACCAGCTTCATGTTCATGCGCTCTGGCAGGCCACCGACGTTGTGATGCGATTTTATTGTGACTGACGGCCCGCCCGTGAACGAAACGCTTTCGATGACATCGGGGTAGAGCGTCCCCTGAGCGAGAAACCGGGCCCCGCCAATTTTTTTCGCTTCCTGTTCGAAAACGTCTATGAACAGTTTACCGATCGTCTTGCGTTTCTGCTCGGGGTCCTCGACACCAACGAGTGCCTGAAGGAAAGTGTCGGACGCATCCACGTGGACGAGCGGAATATTGTAGCTGTCGCGAAACAGCGACAACACTTTCTGCGCCTCGCCAAGGCGCATCAATCCGTGATCGACCAGAACACAGGTCAACTGATCGCCGATCGCCTCATGGATTAGCACCGCAGCGACCGCGGAATCGACACCACCTGACAACCCGCAGATGACGCGCTCCTTGCCAACCTGCTTGCGAATTTTTTCGATCGTTTCATCCTTGAAGGCGCGCATGGTCCAGTCGCCTTTGAGGCCTGCGATCTTGCGGACGAAGTTACGCAACAGCGCCGCCCCATGCGGGGTATGCATTACTTCAAGATGAAATTGCGTCGCGTAGAATCTGCGCTTCTCGTCGCCAATGATTGCAATCGGCGAATTGGGAGAGGTGCCGAGCGCCCGGAATCCTTCGGGTAGTTTCGTGACGCGGTCTCCGTGACTCATCCATACGGGATATTTGTCGCCCTTGCGCCACACACCCTCAAACAGGGGGGCATCTTCGGTGACAGTCACCTCTGCCCGGCCGAATTCACGATGGTGCCCGCCCTCAACCTTGCCACCAAGCTGCTGGGCCATCGCCTGTTCGCCATAGCATATTCCAAGTATCGGCAGCCCGGCGTCATAGATTGCCATCGGCGCCATCGGAGCGTCTTTATCAAGCACGGAAGCAGGCCCACCGGAGAGGATGACCGCTTTCGGATTCATATCGCGAAAGGCAGCTTCCGCTTTCTGGAACGGCACGATCTCGCAATAGACCTTTTCCTCACGTACCCGGCGAGCGATGAGCTGGGTGACCTGGGAACCAAAGTCGACGATCAAAATCTTGTCGTGCATGGACGGCTTCTTGCGCCCGAACGACGGCGAAGTGGGGGTGGCGAAGCCATTCGGGGCCGCTTTTTGCGAGCTTTGTACGCTCAGGTCAAGTGAGTCTGCAATTGGGGTAACTCAATGTTAGCTCCGAACGTGCTTAGAAAGTGGTCTCAACCAAGCTTGTTCACAGGCAGAAGCGCCGGACCGTCATGGTATTCGAGACACAGCGCATGCGAATGCCGGCCGCGGCAAGTGGGCGCGCGGAGCGACGCGAGACACTGTTTCGCGAAACTATGGTTGCGGTCGTTCAACGTTACGCTCTCGGTCTCGTCTGGGCGCTAAGTCCTAAACGTATCCGCGGGGTGCCAAACATCCTCCGGTTATCCTTCGACGAATTCCTTGCCCCGGATTATTCACTGCCGGATCCTACGCGCGCGTTTGACAATCCTCCCGGACTGGCCGGGATCGTCCATGACCTGTCGGTGCCCACACTCGTGATGGCGTTCCGTCGCGGACTTTACCCCTTCGCGCACATACCGCCGTTGAAATGGTGGTCGCCACCCGCCCGCTCCGTTCTTTTCTTCAACGAGGCGCACCTTGCGAAACGGCTGCGCCGCCAAATGCGCCAGAAACAGTATACGGTGACCTTTGATCGCAATTTTGAAGGCGTCATTGCCGCCTGCGCCGGTCAACGTGAAGGTCGCTGGCATCTGACATGGATCACGCCGAAAATCATGCGCGCGTACACTGACCTCCATGATGCCGGCCACGCCCATTCCTTCGAAGTCTGGAATCAACACGGCGAGCTTGCCGGTGGAGGCTACGGAATTGCAATCGGCGGAGCGTTTTCCACCGAATCGCAGTTCTCCCGCGAACCCAATACATCGAAGATCGGTTTTGCTGTGCTCAATTGGCATCTTGCCCATTGGGGCTTCGCATTCAACGACGGAAAGTTGATGACGCCGACCTGCCACGATATGGGCTTCCGTAATATCGCGCGCAGTGAATTTCTCAGCTTGCTTGCTGTGGCTCTGCGTCAGGGGGACAAACTGGCCCGCTGGCAAATCGAAACGGATCTTGCCACGGTCGCCGACTGGCAACCGCATTAGATTCTATTGGCGGCCGTTATCCACAATCGAACCGAGCAACGGGATTTCGGATATCCACTTCCCGATACGCGAACGGTGATGTTCGTCAACGTTGGCCAATTCGGTATTTGAGCTCGGGGGTGCATCCGGAATCGTCCCCGGCGGCACCGGATGATTGGCATCGGTTTGTTGCGGCGGTGGCGTGACGGAGATTGGCGGCGGCAGAGCCGGCACGGCCGGCGGCGCGTCAACGGGCGTTCTATTAACTACCGCAGGCGCCGCGTCAGGGGAATTTGAGGGAGCAATTGCGGCCGATGACGGCGCGGGCTTTGCCTTGGCGCCCTCAGCGGGTTGGTCTTGAGCCTTGTGCGCAACCAGAGCCGCCCGCACGGCGTCGAGCCACTGAGCATCCGACACCGCAGGATCGCGACGAGCGGTTTCAATTTCGGGAGCCGGATTTGAAGGCGCCTGCCTTGCGACCGATTGCTGACGAGGCTCGACCTTATGGACCGGTTCTTTCGGTGCAACTTCGCGCGGGGTCTTGCGGATCCCTGGGTCGGCTGCGGCCGTCACCGGTACCGGCGCTTTATCGGTGGCGAGCAGCGTTTTGAACGCTGCCGTCGCTTCGGGATCTACGGTCCCGCATGTTTTTTCAAACGCTTCGACGTCGCGCCGGACTAAAATGCGCCGGGTCGCTGTATCGACACTCTTGTCAAGCATCGCAACGATGCCGCTGCGCAGGTTCTGGCACGTCGTCTCGGGGGAAAAATTTGCACGATAAAACGAATAAGCGCTGCCTATGCCAATCGGGACCGCCAGCAATGAGCCTATCATCTGGATAGCGGTCACAAACCGCACAATCCTTGGTGCTTTGACTTCGGGACGCGCGCCATAATAAGCGGCCGCATCGTCATGCGCATCCACGTGAAACGGCGGATCGCGCCTGGCCACAAGCATGGAAATACCCCAAAACGGAATCTAAGAGTTCCACAATCACGCGATCATCGCGGAAAAATTGGGCCGGGATTAGGGCACAATCGGGGTATTCCGTTTCCATTTTGTTACCAAACGTGACACCCAATCACCCGCCATGTCGCAAAATTGCGACAAAAAAACCGTCGGTATCGGTCATACGCGGGCTCATCAACAGTCCCTCGTCCGACAGGCGCGCCGCCTGCGAAAACACGAAGCTGCGTTCGCCAAGGACCTGTGCGGTCTGTTGGCCCGGCTGAACCTTAAATGCCGGATGGCGCGCCAGGAAGGCACGCACCTGCGCGCCATTTTCTTCATCCAGTATGGAGCAGGTGACATAGGCGATGCGGCCGCCCGGCTTGATGAGCCCTACCGCCCGATCAAGGACTTGGATTTGTTCTTTTTGACGTTGCTCCAGTGCCCCCGGCCGAATTCTCCATTTGGCATCCGGGTTACGCCGCCAGGCGCCCGTGCCGGTACACGGCGCGTCGATCAAGGCGAGATCCATGTGCCCCTTCAGATCGTCGATTTCGGTGCCTACAGACTTGGGAGGACGAACTTGGACGTTGCGTGCGCCCGAGCGCTTAAGCCGCCCGTGAATAGGCGCGAGCCGCCGCTTGTCGTCATCCGTCGCGAATACCTGACCTTTATTCTGCATGATAGCGGCGAGCGCCAGTGTCTTGCCGCCGGCCCCCGCGCACAGGTCGATCACCTGTTCGCCGGGTTTGGGATCGGAAAATATGACGGCCAGCTGAGAGGCTTCGTCCTGCAGTTCCACGAGGCCTTTGAGAAACGCCGGCTCAGCGTGGATTGCCGGACTTTTGGCGTCGGCCGCAAGACGGATTCGCAGGCCCACAGGAGACCAGCGCGCCGGCATTGGATTCAAATCCGACAAGGCAGCAGCTGCAGTTTCGAGGTCGGCCTTTAAGGTGTTTACGCGCAGGTCGAGCGGAGCACGCGAGGCAAGTGCCGCTCCCTCTTCCACTCGCGCCAGTCCGAACGCAGTTTCGAAATGCGGATCCAGCCATTGTGGATAGTCGCCGGCCACGTAGGGTGGCGCACCGGTCAAATCGGCAGACTCGAGGCGTTCACGCTCGTGGTCGCTGAGCGGTCCGGGCCCGTATTTCGAGCCATCGGCGTAACGCGCGATGCTTTGAGTGTCGAGCCTGCGCTCTTGCTTGAGCATGCCGAGCAGAATTGCGCGCGGCGTATCCGCGTCCATAATGAAGGCGCTCGATGAACGGCGGCGCAACGCGTCATAAACGAGGCCCGCGATCGCCGCACGATCGCCGGATCCGGCAAAGCGATGAGCCAGGCCCCAGGATTTGAGGGCATCGGCAGCTGGACGGCGTTCGCTCTCAAGCGCCGCAAATACTTCGATAGCGGCGGCAAGCCGCGCGGACGGAGTCATGGCAGCGCGAAGAGAATGCGCACGATGTAAATGAGCCACATAATGACGAGAACTACCGCGCCAATTCCATACCAAGCGCCGCGGAGGCGCACATTGTTGCTGGTTACGTGGACTACAGCCTGCATCACGCGCATCAAAACAAAAATCCAGGCGAGAACGACGTACAAAACATCAGCATGATGGGTAATGATTTCAAGAATCGTCAGCACATAAAACAGAAGCGGCAGCTCGAACTGATTTGCGAACGAATTGGCAAACTGCGTTGCGCGCACCGGCCAATTGGGCTCGCGCAATGCAATTTCATCAAAACGTGTCTCGCCCCGATGCAGCGTTGTAGTCCGGCAGTACATCATGCCGAACATGACGCCGAAGGTAAGAAGCACCTCGGCAAAGAGCGGAAGCAAGACGAATTGAACGGGCATGGGTGTAACTTCGCCTGCCTCGGAATAACTACATAAGGCTCGGATAGTTTGGACTTTCCCGTGTGATCGTCACATCGTGCACGTGGCTTTCACGCAGTCCAGCTCCGGTAATGCGGATGAATTCGGCCTTGGCATGCAGTTCGTCGACATTCTTGGCTCCGACGTACCCCATGGCGGCCCGCAAGCCACCCGCGAGTTGGTGCAGGACCGTGGCCGCCGCACCTTTGTACGGCACCTGGCCTTCCACACCCTCCGGTACGAGCTTGAGGGTATCTTTTATGTCCTGCTGGAAGTAACGGTCCGCCGAACCGCGAGACATCGCGCCGACCGATCCCATGCCGCGATACGTCTTGTACGAGCGACCCTGATAGAGAAAGACCTCCCCCGGCGTTTCATCCGTTCCGGCAAGCAAAGAGCCGACCATCGCGCAATCAGCGCCAGCCGAAATAGCTTTCGCAAGATCGCCGGAATATTTGATGCCGCCATCGGCGATTACAGGTGTGCCAGCGGCCTTTGCGGCGTTGACACAATCCATGATCGCCGTCAGTTGCGGCACGCCCACTCCGGCGACAATCCGCGTCGTGCAGATGGAACCCGGGCCAATGCCGACTTTTACGGCATCCGCGCCGCAATCAATCAGGGCCTTTGCACCCTCGCTTGTTGCGACATTGCCGGCGATGACCTGGACCTTGTTCGATTGCCGCTTGATACGACTGACCGCATCGAGAACGTACTTCGAATGCCCGTGCGCTGTGTCGACCACGACGAGATCGACGCCGGCTGCAATGAGAGCTTCGGTGCGGGCGAAGCCCTTGTCGCCGACGGTCGTTGCTGCAGCGACTCGAAGCCGGCCCTGCTCGTCCTTGCAGGCATTCGGATTTGCCACAGCCTTCTCGATATCCTTAACGGTGATCAAACCGACGCAGCGATACTGCGCATCAACGACGAGCAGTTTCTCGATGCGATGCTGATGGAGCAGCCGTTTTGCTTCATCTTGGCCGACACCTTCGCCGACGGTGATCAGCTTCTTTGTCATCAGCTCCGAAACTTTTTGCCGCGGGTCGGTGGCAAATCGCACATCCCTGTTTGTAAGGATTCCGACCAGCTTACCTGGCAGCGCATTGCCGGCTCGTTCGACCACGGGAATTCCCGATATGTGGTTGTCCTTCATCAGGTCGAGCGCCTGCTGAAGCGTCGCATCGGGCTCAATGGTGAGCGGGTTCACAACCATGCCGGATTCGAATTTCTTCACGAGGCGGACTTGGGCCGCCTGTTCATCCGGCTCCATATTTCGGTGGAGCACCCCGATGCCTCCCGCCTGTGCCATGGCGATCGCCATTTGTGCTTCGGTCACCGTGTCCATGGCCGATGCGAGGATCGGAATGTTCACCGCAATGGAACGGGTAACGCGTGAGCGTATATCGACATCAGCGGGCAAAACCTCCGACAAACCGGGCTTAATGAGCACGTCGTCGAAAGTGAACCCCTCGCGCGGGCTTGCATTGTTTTTTCCGGCCATCGCCAACTCCGTCTCGCCCTAAAGGCCCGAACCCGACGGTGAACGGATGAAAATCCCCGTTGCGAGGGGGTCCCTCGCCTTGCGTCGTGGCCCGCTTTTGGGGTTGGCGTGGGTCGATAGCACGGTACCGCCCCGATTCCTAGGGCAATCGCAGATGGCTGTTATGAACACTTAACCGTAAAGGAGCCTTTCTTTTGCCGCTGCTTTGCGCTTCAAGGCCCCAGTTTCAATGACGCGCAAGCTTTCATCAGATTCTCCATGCCTCGTGACCGAATCGTACCGCTGATCATTGCGGTCGCTCTGTTCATGGAGAACATGGACTCGACCGTCATCGCCACGTCACTGCCTGCGATAGCGGCCGATATCGGTACCAATCCGCTGGCTTTGAAGCTTGCGGTGACCTCGTATCTGTTGTCCTTGGCCATCTTCATCCCGGCCAGCGGCTGGACCGCTGATCGCTTCGGAGCGCGCACGGTATTCCGCGCCGCCATCGGCGTGTTCGTACTCGGCTCGATCGGATGCGCGCTGTCGAGCTCACTTACCGACTTCGTCGTCGCTCGGATTGTCCAAGGCATGGGCGGCGCGATGATGACCCCCGTGGGCCGCATGGTCCTTGTCCGCACGATCAGCAAGCGCGAACTCGTGGCGGCGATGGCCTGGGTGACGACGCCTGCGCTGATTGGCCCGGTTCTCGGGCCTCCGGTTGGTGGGTTAATCACAACTTACGCCACCTGGCACTGGATTTTCATCATCAACGTGCCGATCGGTTTGCTTGGGATCGCGCTTGCGACAAGGTTCATCCCTGATGTGCGCTCGGAAGAGCAGGTGCGCTTTGACATCGTCGGTATGGTTCTCGCTGGGCTCGGCATAGGCGGCATGGCTTTT
>Ga0134128_10001596_pt1 | contig 28911 bp, 27 predicted proteins | sample KB31754_FD_96462 | JGI IMG/M metagenome (GOLD analysis project Ga0134128, IMG submission 96462) | Terrestrial soil microbial communities with excess Nitrogen fertilizer from Kellogg Biological Station, Michigan, USA - KB3-175-4 | ecosystem: Environmental > Terrestrial > Soil > Unclassified ... | reverse complement strand
GGTGGTGCTGGCTTGTGAGGAAGATGCCGCAGCCGTGTTGACGAAGCTTTCGCACGGCGTGGCGTCCGAAGATGACGCGCACGGTTCGCGCGCGAACCGTGACCGGGTGCAGCAGGAATGGCGTCAGCTCGGTCTCGGTGCGCAGATACTGGCCGATCTCGGCGTGCGGAAGTTGCGCGTACTCGGCACGCCACGCAAGCTGGTCGGATTGTCGGGGTTCGGTCTGGAAGCGGTGGAGTACGTCGAAGAACAGGGAGTCCGAAAAGGGAAATAGTGTGCTGGGCCGCTCCGCTGTTACGCTTCCCCCGCTCGCACTTTCCACTTTCCGCTTCCGCATGTCCCGTCAACGCGCTACCGACAGCACCCACTTGCGCTCGCCACCCTCCGCGCGCTACGCGGTCGTTGCCAGCCGCTGGAATGAGGATGTGGTGGATACCTTGCTGGAAGGCGCCCGGCGTGCTTTCACGCGGCACGGCATCCCCGATGAGCGCGTGAGCGTCGTGCGGGTACCGGGTGCATGGGAAATTCCGGTGCTTGCCGCGCAACTCGCGCGCACGGGAAGCTATGCGGCAATCATTGCTCTGGGTTGCGTGGTGCGCGGTGAAACGCGGCACTATGAGCACGTCGCGGATCAGTGCGCGCGCGGATTGATGCGCGTTGCGCTGGATCATGGCGTGCCGGTGTTGAACGGCGTGCTGGCGGTGGAGCGCGAGGCCGATGCATTGGCGCGCGCCGGTGGCGCGCAGGGCAACAAGGGCGAGGACGTGGCATTGGCTGCGATTGAAATGGCGAACCTGATGACGCGAACATGAGCAGGCATCCGCAGTCTTCCGGCGTGGATCTCGCCGCGCGTTCGCGTGCGCGGCGGCGCGCGCTGCAGGCGGTCTATGCCTGGCAGATGAGCGGTTCCAACGTGCGCGCGATCATCGAGCAGTTCCGCCATGAACAGGACATGCAGATCGCCGATCTCGAATACTTCGAGGATCTGGTGCGCGGCGTGGAAGCGCATTACGCGGAACTGGATGCCGGGCTTGCGCCCTTTCTCGATCGCGGCATGGAGCAGGTGGACCCGATCGAGCGCGCGGCGTTGCGGCTGGCCGCCTACGAATTCAAGTACCGCCCGGATGTGCCCTATCGCGTGGTGCTCAACGAGGCGATCGAGCTGGTCAAGCGCTTTGGCGCCGAGCACGGCCATACCTACGTCAACGGTGTTCTCGACAAGCTGGCGCGCGTGTGGCGAGTGGCCGAAGCAGGGGCGAGCGGCGGGTAGTCCCTGTTCGGCGTGGCATTCTTCGATTGCGCGTGTCCAGGCAGTAATCTTGCGCTGCCGTCCCCATTCTGTGCTCCTCACTGCACGTCCTTGGCCCCTCGGAACGCATGGAATTCGACCTGATCGAACTGATCCGCGCCCGCACCGCGCAACCGCGCGGCGATGTCGCTCTCGGCATCGGCGATGATGCGGCGCTGCTGAATCTGCCAGCGGGTCAGCAACTGGTGGCATGCACGGACACCCTGGTCGAAGGTGTGCATTTTCCGCGCGGCACCGCGCCGCAGGACCTCGGCTGGAAATCGCTGGCGGTGAATCTTTCCGATCTTGCCGCGATGGGCGCGACGCCCGCTTGGGCGATGCTGGCCCTCACTCTGCCGCACGCGGATCAACGCTTTGTCGAAGCGTTCGCGGAGGGCTTCGCGCAACTCGCGCGTACGCATGCGGTGGCATTGGTCGGCGGCGATACCACGCGCGGTCCGTTGAGCGTCACGGTGAGCGCGTTCGGTTTCGCGCCGGAAAATCGCGCGCTGCTGCGCTCCGGCGCGCGCGTGAACGATGCGGTGTTCGTCACCGGCACGCTGGGCGACGCGGCGGCGGCGCTGCGCTTGATGCGGGACTCCGGACTCGGAGCCCGGGACTCCATCAACGAGCAGGCGCGCGCGGAACTGCTGTCTCGATTGAATCGGCCTGAGCCGCGCATTGCCGCCGGTCTGGCGCTGCGCGATGTCGCGAGTGCGTGCATCGATGTCTCGGATGGCCTGCTGGCCGATCTCGGCCATCTCTGCGCGGCGAGCGGCGCGGGCGCACTGATCGAGGCCGACGCCTTGCCGTTTTCTTCAGCCATGTTCGCGCTGTTCAACAGTGAGGAGCGACGCGCGTTTGCACTTGGCGGTGGCGACGATTACGAATTGTGTTTTACCGCGAGCGTCGATCGCGCTGATCGCCTCAGTGCCGATTTCGCGCGGCTGGGCTTTGGCGCCCTCCGCATCGGCCGCATCGTCGCCGAACCCGGCGTACGTGTGCGCGACGCCCACGGCAACACAGTGGAAACCTCGCGGCGCGGCTGGCAGCATTTCGCTTCGTGACCGCAACCACCGCCAATTCCGCCCGGAAAATGCTGACGCGCGCGCAATGCCGCGCACTGCTGACGCACGTTGATGGCTGGATCGCAACCGGCCTGGGCGCGGGCCTGGCGCCGCTTGCGCCGGGCACCGTGGGTTCGCTGGTGGCGCTGATTCCGTGGTGGTTCGCGCTGCGGCAGTTGTCGCCGGCATGGTATGCGCTGATCTTGCTCCTCGCGTTCGCACTGGGGGTGTGGGCGTGCGAGATTTCAGGCAAGCGCCTGGGCGTGGACGATCACCGCGCACTGGTATGGGACGAATTCGTCGGCCAGTGGATTGCACTCGCCGCCGCGCCGCTCGGCTGGCCCTGGCTGGTCGCGGGATTCCTGCTATTCCGATTGTTCGATGTATGGAAGCCATGGCCGATCCGCATTGCCGATCGCCGCGTGCACGGCGGTTTCGGCGTGATGCTGGATGACGTGCTCGCGGGAATCGGCGCGCTGATCGTGATGCAGATCGCCGCGTACCTTCTGTAGGGCGGATCTTCATCCGCCATCGGGACGCATGGATCGAAACGGCGGGTCAAGACCCGCCCTGCGAAAGCAATTCCCGCACGCGTTCACGCAATGCGGGAATCGCTTCGCGTTCGAACCACGGGTGGTGCACGAACCAGGCGGTATTGCGCGGGCTGGGGTGCGGCAACGGAACAATGCCGGTGTCGAGATACTCCCGCCATGCGCGCACGGTTTCCGTGAGCGTGGCGCGCTTGCGTGCGCCGAGCAGAGCGTCGATCGCATATCCACCGATCGCCAGCGTGAGTTCGACGTCGCGCAACCGCGGCAGCAGCAGCGGATGCCAGCGCGGTGCGCATTCGCGGCGCGGCGGCAGATCACCGGACGCGCCCTTGCCGGGATAGCAGAACGCCATGGGCACGATCGCAACCTTGCGTTCGTCGTGGAAAGTGCGCTCGTCAATGCCCAGCCAGTTTCGCAACTTCTCGCCGCTCTTGTCGTCGAACGGAATGCCGGAAGCATGCACGCGTCGGCCCGGCGCCTGGCTGACGATCAGCACCCGCGTACCCGGATGCGCCTGCAACACCGGCCGTGGCCCGTGTGGCAGATACGCCGCGCATTCGCGGCAGGCGCGGATGTCCTTCAGCAATGAGGTAAACGAGGCAGTCATCGGGCCAAGGTGAGCCGTCAGCGGTGAATCGTCAACAATACGGCCGACGTTCACGGATCAGGCAACAGTTTTCCCGGATTCAAGATGCCTTGCGGATCGAACGCGCGCTTGATGCCGCGCATCAATTGCAGCGCGGAGGCGTCCAGCGCCTGTGCCATGAACTCGCGCTTGGCGGTGCCGATGCCGTGCTCGCCTGACAGCGTGCCTTCCAGCGCGATTACCGTTTCAAATACTTCGCGCAAACACAGCCGCGCACGCTGGCGCTCGGCCTCGTCGCGCGGCAACAGGTTCACATGCAGGTTGCCGTTGCCGGCGTGACCGAAGCTGACGATCGGCAATTGGTATCGCGTGGCCAACCGCTGCAGTCGATCCACCAGTTGCGGCACCCGCGACACCGGCACCACCACGTCTTCGTTGATCTTGTGCGGCGAAATCGTGCGCAGTGCCGGCGACAGCGCCTTGCGCGCGGCCCACAACGCCAGCGCCTCGGCGGGATCGGCGGCCACCCGCCACTCGATCAGGCCTTCGCCCCGCGCAGCACGCTCGACCGCTTCGACGCTGGCGGGCAGCGAAGCTTCCTCCCCATCCACTTCGATCAGCAGCAGCGCGCCGGCGTCGGCCGGTGCATCGCCGCCGTGTTCGCGCGCAAGTTGCAGGGCGGCGCCGTCCATGAACTCCAGTGCGCAGGGTGTGGCCGGTTGCGCCATGATTCGCGCCACCGCTTGCGCGGCGCTCGTGACATCCGCATACGCCGCGCGCAGGGTACGTAGCCCGGAAGGTTTCGGCGTGAGCTTCAAGGTTGCCTCGGTGATCAGCGCCAGCGTGCCTTCCGAACCGATCAGGTAACGCGTCAAGTCATAACCGACCGAGCCCTTGGTCGTGTGGGTGCCGCAGCGGAACGCCTGCCCGTTGCCCGCGACCGCCCGCAGCCCCAGCACGTTGTCGCGGGTGGCGCCGTATTTCACCGCGCGCGGGCCGCCGGCGTTGCAGGCGAGATTGCCGCCGATCGTGCAATAGGGCGCGGAGGTGGGATCGGGTGGCCAGAACAGACCGTGTTGCGAAAGCGCAGATTGCAGATCCGCGTTCAGCACGCCCGGTTCAACCACCGCGAGGCGGTCGCCCGGCGCGATATCCACGATGCGGTTCATGCGCTCGAAACTCGCGACCACGCCGCCGGCATCCGGCACGGTCGCGCCGGTGGTGTTGGTGCCGCGGCCGCGCGCGATCAGCGGAACGTGGTGTTCGCGACAGGCGTCCACCAATGCGACCACCTGCTCGTGCGCGGTTGGAAACACCACCGCATCAGGCAGCGCGATGCGTCGAGAATTGTCGTAGGCATAGGCCGCGCGCGTGGCGTCGTCCAGCTCGCAGGCGCCGGCGGGGAAGATAGAACGGAGGCTGTCGGCGAGTGCTTCGGAAAGAGTCATCCGGAAAGTCTACGATGTTCCGCTGGCCGGGCGCGTTCGGCCATGCCGTCGTCATTCCCGCCGCCGCGTGGCAGCTGTCCGGGTTCAGCAACTTGGCTCATGCCTGGCTTGGAAACGCGCCGGACTCCGGTTTCGATTGCCGAAATCGGCGCTGGTGCGGGAAGGGCGGCTGTTCGGAGTGCCGCCCAAGCTCCGCTTCAATCCGTATACTCGAATACCCTCACCACCTTCTGTACGCCGGCAACATGGCGAACGATATCGGTGACGGCGTCCGCTTCCTGGTGGCTGAGCAAACCCATCAGGTACACGTTGCCGTGCGCGGTACTGACATTGACGCGGCCGGGGTCAAAGCCCGGCAGGCTGGTGATGTTCAGCAGCGAGGCTTTCACGCGCGCGGTCAACGCGGCATCGCCCGCGCGCTGCGAGAACGGCGGTATCGGCATCACGTCGAGTTCATTGTCCACGCGGCGCACACCTTCGAAGCCGGTGACATCCGCCTCGGCGCGCGCCTTCAAATCCTCGCTCGGCACTTCGCCGATCAACAGCAGCACGCCGTCGTACACCGCGGTGCCGATGCGTACCTTGCCGGCGAGCGCGGCATCGTCATCCAGCGTGCGTTGCGCGGTGATCTGCACGTTGCGATCGTTCAACACGCGGTTGAAGCCACGCCGGTCGGTGAAGGTGCTGCACGCATTCAATGCGGCCAGTGCAATGAATGGAATGGAAAAAGCGAACAACCGACGCATGATGAACCTCACGATGCTTCAAATGCCGCGCGCACCCAGTCGCAATCCGCGAGGTGCGCTTCGCCGTCGAACGCTACCACATCGAAGCGGCAAGGCAATGCGGCCAGTGCCGGATGCGCCTGCAGAAACGCCTGCGCCGCGCGCGTGATGCGTTCGCGCTTGGCCGTGCCGACCGAGGCCGCGCCGCCGCCGAAATCGCGATGGCGGCGATAGCGCACTTCCACGAACACAACCGCTTGTGCCTCGCGCATCACCAGATCCAGCTCGCCGAAACGTGTGCCGAAATTACGTGCCAGCAAGCGCAGACCCGCGCGCTGCAGATGTTCCAGCGCCGCCTGTTCGAACGTGGCGCCGGACGCTCGCGCGTTCACTGCGAGGTGGATGACGCCGGCGCTGGCGCGCTGTCCATTCCTGCTGCGAGCGGCCGTGCCACGCCGTCCTGGAAGCTCACCCACACCGGTACGCGGCGCACGTGCCCTTGCGCATCCTCGGTCAACTGTCCGGTGGCGCCGGGCAGATAAGTGCCAGGATGCGTGCGCAACCAATTCAGGTACGGCATCAAGGCATACGCATCCATGCCGAACGCGAACAGCCGCGCCGCCGCCCCGCGCGCATCCGGCAGTTGTGCTGCGATGGCGGCGTGATCGGGCAGGCCCGGCTGCGCATCGAACAACCACGGGGCGTCGCAGAACTCGACGCCATCGAGATCGCGATCGGCGGTGGCGTTGTCGGCGCCAGCGTAGACCAGAGAAGTGGCGAATACCGGCTGCTTGATTTGCGCCAGATGCAATTGCGGCATCAGCACGCGCGCGGTTTGCGGGCGCATCAGCAGCAGGATGCCGGCATTATCCGGCGCGTTGGCCAGCGCCGCGGTGATCGCGCCCGAATAATCGACGTTGTCGTTTTCCAGCGTGGTCTGGTTCAACACTTGGCCGCCGGCGCTTTCGAATTGCGCCTTGAACGCCGTGGCCGCGCGCTTGGCGCGATCGTCGTTGCCCATGAATACAATCGCCTGGTGCACGCCTCGCTCGCCCATGTGCGCGGCCGCCTGCTCGCCTTCGGTTTCCGGCAGCAAGGCGAATTCCGCGCTGCCCGCGGGCGGCGGCGCATCGTTGTCGGGATGGTTCAAGGCCAGCAGCGGCACTGGCACCGAACCCTGTGCGAACATCGCCGTCACGCTGTCGCGGCCCAGGGGGCCGATCACCAGATTGGCGCCATCAGTGACCGCCTGGTTGTAGGCTGCACGCGCCTGCGCCGGCGTGCCGCCGCTGTCGTAGCTGCGCACCTGCGGACGCGGCGCATCCGCCTGGTTGCCGAAATACGCGGTGAAGAAACCTTCCCTTACCGCTGCGGCTGGCGTCGCCAGTGGACCGCGCAAGGGCAGCAGCAGCGCTACCTGCGGCGGCATTGCATAACCTTCGCGTTGCACCGCGTTGCCTTCGCCGACCTCGGTGCCGACCGGGTGATCCAGCTGCGGCAGTGCGCGCGGCAAAGAAACGCCGAGTTGTTCCAGCGCCGCGCGCGCCAGTGGTTTCAGCGGATCGTTGTCGGCGAGCGTGTCGTAATCGAGCTTGAGTTGTGCCGCGCCAAGCGACATCAGCAGATCATGGATCACCTTCTCGTTGCTGGCGCGCGCTGTCGGCGAAAGCAGCGGTCCCAATTGCGCCCAGCTGCGCGCCGCGCCGAACGCATCGCCGCTGGCTTCCTGCGCACGCGCGTGCGCGGTCAATGCCTGGGTTTTTTGCTCCGCCGGCGAAAGCTGGGTAGCAGCTTCCGGCGGGGGTTGGGACGCGAGTTGACCGAGACTGGCGCACCCGGCGAGCAGCGCGGCGGCGCACAGCCATGTGCATGTCAGTCGGGCTGCTGGAATCCGGATTCCGCGCATCGTGCTGTCCTCGCGTGGATTTTCCACGATGATAGCCCATGCGCAGCATCGGACGGCATGCGTCCCATGAGCAAAAGTTGGCAGGGAGGATCTATGGCAGGCACCTTGTGGATCGTCGCCACGCCGATCGGCAATCTGGAGGATTTTTCTCCGCGCGCGCAACGCGTGCTGCGCGAAGTCGCGCTGATCGCCGCAGAAGACACGCGTCACAGCCGGCCGCTGCTCGCGCATTTCGGCATCGGTACGCCGCTCACCGCCTTGCACGAGCACAACGAGCGCGAAGCGATCGAACCGCTGCTGGTGCGCCTGATCGCGGGCGAGGAGATCGCGCTGATTTCCGACGCCGGCACGCCGCTGATCAGCGATCCCGGCTTCCGGCTGGTGCGCGCTGCGCGCGCGGCGGGAATACGCGTGAGCACCGTGCCTGGCGCGTGCGCGGGCGTGGCGGCGCTGTCGATTGCGGGATTGCCCAGCGATCGCTTCGTGTTTGAAGGTTTTCTGCCGGCCAAGGCGCCCGCGCGTCGCGCGCGCTTGCGCGAGTTGGCGCATGAATCACGCACCCTGGTGTTCTATGAATCGGCACACCGTATCCGGGAAAGTTGTGAAGACCTGCGAACGGCTTTCGGCGCGCAACGCGAAGCATGTTTGTTGCGTGAGCTGACCAAGCTGTATGAAACCGTGCTGGGCGACACGCTGGAAGCCCTCTGCGCACGGCTGGATCAGGACGCCAATCAGCAGCGCGGTGAATTTGTGCTGGTCGTTGCTGGCGCGGGCGAAGAGGGTGCGGACGACAAGCTTGCGGAAGGCCGCCGCATTCATGCGCTGCTGCGCGAGGAACTTCCACCCGCGCAGGCGGCCAAGCTCGCAGCGGCGATCAGCGGCGCTCCACGCAAGGCTTTGTACGAACGCTGATAGAATCGTCGGTGGAGTCGGCCAGACAGTCGCGAGGCGCGCAAGTGTTTCGAGGAAAGTCCGGGCTCCGCAGGGCAAGGTGCCAGGTAACGCCTGGGCGGCGCGAGCCGACGGAAAGTGCAACAGAGAGCAGACCGCCGAACGGCATCGCAAGATGTGCGTGGCAAGGGTGAAACGGTGCGGCAAGAGCGCACCGCGAGTCTGGCAACAGACCGGCACGGCAAACCCCACCTGGAGCAAGACCGAATAGGGGAACCATGGCGTTGCCCGCGCCGTTCCCGGGTAGGTTGCTGGAGCGCAGCGGCGACGCTGCGCCTAGAGGAATGACTGTCACGCCGCGAGGCGCACAGAACCCGGCTTACAGGCCGACTCCATGCTTTTGCAATCCTCCTGATTGCTGATCTAGGCCAAGGCCCCGCAACCTGCGGGGCTTTTGCTTTTAGGAGGCCAAGCAAGGGGCGGCCATGCGTGGTCGCACTCCTGGCGCCTTCGCCGCCGCGTCGAGGAAATCTTCAAGCGGCAGTCGTAGGAGCCTGCTTGCAGGCGACCGGAGGAGGCGCGCTGCCTCCATCCGCCGCCGCTTCGACAGAACTCGGAATGGCTTCCTCGGCATCGGGAAAGCCCCGCGCGCAGTCGACCGCTGAATCGAAATCTCCACACTTTCAATCACCTCTGGACAGTAGCTAAGAAGTGGCTTGAAAAGTGGTCACATCCGCGCCTTTCCCATTGATCCGCAAGCAAAAATTCCTTGACTATCTCAGTTCCTGAGACTAAGGTGGGTTTCGGTGTAATTTTGTGGGAAATAGTGGGCGAGGCTGGTCGATGTTCCAGGGCGAAACCGCAATTACCGTGGACGACAAGGGCCGGCTGGCGATTCCCTCCGCCTACCGCGAGCTGATTGCGCGTGCCTGCAATAACCGGCTGGTGATCGCCTACAACCCGTTCGAACACGGCTGCCTGTGGATGTTCCCACAACCGGACTGGGAGCGGGTGCGCGATCAGGTCAACGCATTGCCCAGCGTCAAACGCGTGCATCGCGATTTGCAACTGAAACTCGTGGGCGCGGCGATGCATGTCGAACTCGATGGCTCGGCGCGCGTGCTCTTGCCCGCCAGCCAGCGTGCGGCGGCAGGCATCGAGAAAAAAGCGGTGTTGCTCGGCATGGGCAACAAATTCGAGCTTTGGAGCGAGCAGGCGCATCTGGCCAAGATTCGACAGACGATCGGCGAGGCCGACATCAGCGAGGACATGGCGGGATTGAGGTTGTGATCTGCGCGTCTCGCGAACGGCGGCGCGCGCAACGAACGGAATACAAGCATGCGCGGCGCGGCGTCCGCGCACGGATTCGGCGAATGCACGGGACGGGGTTGATGGCCACAGGCGCAGCGGCGCACATCCCGGTGATGCGCGACGAAGTCGTCGCGGGCTTGAGCGTGCACGCAAACGGACGTTATCTCGACGGCACCTTCGGCCGCGGCGGTCACGCGCGCGCGATACTCGAGCATTTGAATGCGCAAGGGCGTCTGTTGCTGATGGATCGCGACCCGCAGGCGATCGCGGAAGCGCGGCGTGTCTTCGCCGCCGATCCGCGCGTGGTAATCCGCCACGGCAACTTCGCCGAGGTCGCGCAATGGGACGAGGTGCGTGAACTGGACGGCGCGCTGCTGGATCTGGGCGTGTCCTCGCCGCAACTGGATGATCCCGCCCGCGGTTTTTCGTTTCTCGCCGACGCGCCGCTCGACATGCGCATGGATACGAGTCGTGGCGAGAGCGTTGCGGATTTTCTCGCGCGTGCGGACGAGCATGAAATCGCGGAGGTGCTGTGGCGCTTTGGCGAAGAGCGCATGAGTCGCCGCATCGCGCGAGCGATCGTCGCGCAACGCACCGACACGCCGATCCGGACCACGCGCGAACTCGCCGAACTGGTGGAGCGCGTCATCGGCCGCCGCGAGCGCAACAAACATCCGGCCACGCGCACGTTCCAGGGGCTGCGCATCCACATCAACGACGAACTCGGCTCGCTGGAACGCGGCCTGCGCGCGATAACCGAGGTGCTGAAACCCGGCGGTCGCCTTGCGGTGATCAGCTTCCATTCCCTGGAAGATCGCATCGTCAAGCATTTCGTTCGTGGCGTGAAGCCGGCCGCGACGCGGCGCGGCTTGCCCCCGCCGCAAGCGCTGCGATCGCCATTGCATCCGATCGGTCGCGCGCAGTTTCCCTCCGAAGCGGAGGTGCGTGCCAACCCGCGCGCGCGTTCGGCGGTGTTGCGCATCGCGGAGAAGCGGGCATGAAGATGATCGGCGCGCTGGCATTCTCGGTGTTGCTGCTGGCGGTGATGGCCAGCGCAATTGCCGTGGTGTGGGCGCGCCATCAGGGCCGCGTGTCGTTCGTCGAGCTCACCCAGTTGCAGAACCAGCGCGATGCGCTGAATGTCGACTTCGGTCGGCTGGAACTGGAACAGGCGACCTGGGCGGCCCCTGGCCGCATCGAGCAAATCGCGCGTGGTCAGCTCGGCATGATCACTCCCGCGCCGGCACAGGTGGAAATCATCCGCCAATGAACCCGCGCGCTCCCGCTCCGCCCCCGCTCGGTTCGCGCCGCCCGCCGACCCCGAATCCGCGCAAGCGGCTGCTGCTGGTGCTGGCCGTGCTGGTACTGGCCTCGAGCGGACTGGTGGCGCGGGCGATCGATCTGCAGGTGATCCGCAAGCAGTTCTACCAGGATCAGGGCGACGCGCGCTTCCTGCGCGAAGTGCCGATCCCGGTTTCGCGCGGCACCATCTTCGATCGCAACGGCGTGCCGTTGGCGGTATCCACGCCGGTGGTGTCGATCTGGGCCAATCCCGCGGAGCTGCTGGAGCACGCCGACCAGCTTCCGGAACTCGCCAAGGCGCTGGACGTCGATGCCGCCGAACTGGGCAAGCGCCTGCAGGAACGCAGCGATCGCGAATTTGTCTACCTGCGCCGGCAGATGAGCCCGGAAGCCGCGCAGGATGTGCTCGCATTGAACATTCCCGGCGTCAACAGCCAGCGCGAATACAAGCGTTACTACCCTTCCGGCGCGGTGATGGCGCACGTGCTCGGTTTCACCAATATCGACGATCGCGGCCAGGAAGGCCTGGAGCTCGCCTACGACGGTTGGCTCGCCGGCAAGCCCGGATTGAAGCGCGTGATCCGCGACCGCCTCGGCCGCACCGTCGAGGATGTCGAACAGGTGCGCGCGCCGGTGCCGGGTCACGACTTGACCTTGAGCATCGACAGCCGCATCCAGTATCTGGCCTACACCGAGCTTGCGCGCGCAATTGATTCGCATCACGCCAGTTCCGGATCGATGGTGATCCTGGATGTGCCAAGCGGCGAAATCCTGGCGATGGTCAACGTGCCGTCGTACAACCCGAACGCGATCGATGCCAGTGCGCCGGCATCGCGGCGCAACCGCGCGGTCACCGACGTGGTCGAGCCGGGTTCCACCATGAAGGCGTTCACCGTCGCCACCGCGCTGGAGTCGGGCAAATGGACGCCCACCACGCCGCTCGACACCAGCCCCGGTTCGATGGAGCTGGGCGGCCACATCATCCGCGACACGCACAATCACGGATTGATCGACGTCACCCACATGATCACGTTTTCCAGCGACGTCGGCGCTTCCAAGATTTCGCTTACGTTGAGCGCGGATCAGATGTGGGACATGCTGCATCGCTTTGGTTTCGGTCAGAGTACCGGTAGCGGCTTTCCCGGCGAATCCACCGGCTATCTGCCGGTGCCGCGCAAATGGGGCGACCTGGTCAAGGCGACCATCTCCTACGGCTACGGATTGAACGTCACGCCATTGCAAATCGCGCAGGCGTATTCGGGATTGGCCGACGGCGGACGCATCCGCGAGCCGAGCTTCGTCAAGGGCGCCGACAACCCGGCCCACGCGGTGCTCGATCCGCGCATTGCCGGCGAGGTGATGGCCATGCTGCGCACCGTGGTCAGCCCTGCGGGTACCGCGCCCGATGCCGCGGTAGCCAACTACAGCGTTGCCGGCAAAACCGGCACTTCGCACATCGCGTCCGGCGGTGGCTATGTGAATCGCTACTTCTCGCTGTTCGCCGGTGTGATTCCGGCCAGCAATCCGCGCCTGGTCGGCGTGGTGGTGGTGGCCGATCCGGGCGGCGGCAATGGCGGCGCGTATTACGGTGGTCTGGTTTCCGCGCCGGTATTCAGTGAGGTGATGACAGGCGCGATGCGTCTGCTGGATGTGCCGCCCGACAACGTGCAGCGTTGGTACACGGGCGCGCCGCAACCGGTGACACCGCAGATTTCCGCTGCGACCGCCGATGCGCGCAAGCCTCGGGAGACCGAGCCGTGAGCGCCGCGCCACGCGCCATGCGTCTGGATGCACTGCTGCGCGGGATCGCCGATCCGCCGCATGCGGGCGACATCGTGATCTCCGGGCTGAGCCAGGATTCGCGCAGCGTGCGTGCGGGCGAAGCCTTCGTTGCGCTGGCCGGCGCGCGCACGCATGGGTTCGCCTTTGCGCCGGTGGCGGTCGAGCGCGGGGCCGCCGCAATTCTCGCCGAATCGGTTGCGCACGCGCCCAATCCCGACATTCCAGTGAAGAGCCCCGTCATCTGGATCGAAAACCTGCGAATGCACCTCGGCGAGATCGCCGCGCGCTTTTTCGATCACCCGTCCGAGGCCATGACCCTGATCGGCGTCACTGGCACCAACGGCAAAACCTCGACCGTGCAAATGCTGGCGCAGGCGCTCACCGCGCTCGGCCAGCGCGCCGCGACCATCGGCACGCTGGGCGCCGGGCTGTACGGCGCCTTGCGGCCAAGCGAGCGCACCACGCCGGACGTTATCAGCGTGCACGCACTGCTGGCGAAATTCCGCGATGCCGGCGTCACCTGTGTCGCAATGGAAGTGTCCTCGCACGCGCTCGATCAGCATCGCGTGGATGCGGTCGGCTTCGACGTTGCGGTGTTCACCAATCTAACCCGCGATCATCTGGATTACCACGGCACCATGGAAGCCTACGGCGCGGCCAAGGCCAAGCTGTTCGCATGGCCTTCGCTGTGCGCCGCAATCATCAACGTGGACGACGCGTTCGGTCGTGAACTCGCGGCGGAACTCGCCGCCGCGGATGCCGGCCATCGAAGCGCCATTCCGGCCGGGGAATGGCGGCAATCCAGCGCCACGGATGGCAACGGCAATCAGTTCCGGGGGCGGAAAAAAATCGTGCGCTGCGGCATCGAGAACGCGGATGCGGAAATCCGCGCCGTGAATGTGCGCACACACGCCGACGGCATCGATTTCACCTTGCAGACGCCCTGGGGCGAAGGTGCGTTGCACTCGAAGCTTCTCGGGCGGTTCAACGTCGCCAACCTGCTCGCGGTGGCCGGGGTTCTCGGCGCGCTGGAGATTCCGTTCGCACAATTGCGCGACGTGCTGGAGGCGCTGGAGCCGGTCGCGGGACGCATGAATCGCCTCGGCGGCGGCGCGTGCCCCTTGGTGGTGGTCGATTACGCGCACACGCCCGATGCTCTGCAGCAGGCATTGACCACGTTGCGCGCGCATTGCGCGGGAAGACTGATTTGCGTTTTCGGCGCCGGCGGCGAACGCGATGCCGGCAAGCGCCCGCAGATGGGCGCGATCGCGGAAGCCAACGCCGACGTTTGCATCATCACCGACGACAACCCGCGCGGCGAAGACGGTGATGCGATCGCCGCCGCGATCCTCTCGGGCTTCGCTCAACCGCAGCGTGCGAAGCTGCAGCGCGATCGCGCGCGTGCGATTGAGCTGGCCTTGCACGAAGCGCAAGCCGATGACGTGGTGCTGATCGCCGGCAAGGGCCATGAGGCTTATCAGGAAAGTGCTGGCAGCAGGCGACCGTTTGATGATCTTGCGATCGCAAGACATCTGCTGGAGGCGCGCACATGTTGAACCTGCGCCTCTCCGAAGTTGCGCTGTGGACGCACGGCACCTTGCACGGCGCGGATGCCTCCATACGCGGGGTGTCCATCGATACGCGCAAGCTCGGCGCGGGCGATTTGTTCGTCGCATTGAAAGGCGAGCGGCACGACGGCCACGATCATCTTGCGCAAGCCGCCGCGCGCGGCGCGGCGGGCGCGCTGGTGATGCAACGGGTGAACAGCGGGTTGCCGCAAGTCGTGGTTGCCGACAATGTGCTCGCGCTGGGCGATCTCGCCAGCGCGGTGCGCGCCAAGCGCCGCGCGCGGGTGGTCGGCATCACCGGCTCCAACGGCAAGACCACGGTAAAGGCGCTCACCGCCTCCATCCTGCAACGCCACGGCCGCACCCACAGCAATGTCGGCAATTTCAACAACGAGATCGGCTTGCCGCTTTCGCTATTGACGATGCCGATGGATTGCGAATACGCGGTGATCGAAATGGGCGCCGGCAAGCCGGGCGACATCGCCTACCTCGCCGCCATCGCGCGGCCCGAGGTTGGCCTCGTCAACAACATCGCGCCGGCGCATCTTGAACGCATGGGCAGCCTGGAAGGCGTGGCCGAAACCAAGGGTGCGCTGTATCAGGCGTTGCCTGCGGACGGCACCGCCATCATCAATGCCGATGACGCATTCGCCGATTTCTTCGCCGGCCTGGCCGGTTCGCGGCGCATGCTGCGTTTCGGACTCACCGCGAAGGCCGACGTGCGCGCGGATCACATCGTGCTGGATCCGGAACGCAGCGCATTCACCCTGATCACCCCGATGGGCGCGCATCCCGTGCAATTGCCATTGCCCGGTCGCCACAATGTCGGCAATGCGTTGGCGGCCGCGGCGATCGCGCACGCGTTGGATGTTCCTCTCGCCGTGATCGCGGAGGCTCTGCAAAACGCGCCGGCGGTCGGTGGTCGCCTGCGACGCCAAGTCGCGGCCGGCGGCTGGAGCGTGATCGACGACAGCTACAACGCCAATCCGGGCTCCACTTCCGCGGCGATCACAACGCTTGCATTGCAGGTTGGCGAACGCTGGCTGGTGCTGGGCGACATGGCCGAACTCGGCACTGATGCCGCGGCACTGCACGCGCAGATCGGAAAACAGGCGTTTGATGCCGGCATCGAGAAACTGTTCGCGATCGGCACGCTGTCCGCGCACGCGGCACACACATTCGGCGCGAGCGCGGAGCACTTCGCGACCCAAGCGGAACTGATTTCAGCGTTGCGCGCGCGGTTGCACCCGGGCGTAAGCGTGCTGGTGAAGGGTTCGCGTTCCTCGGCGATGGAGCATGTCGTGGCGGCGCTGCTGGACGGCGACGGAGGAGGCACGCGACATGCTGCTTGAACTGGCGCTCTGGCTGGAGCGCCACTATGGCGCCTTCCGGCTGTTCGAGTACATCACCTTCCGCACGATTCTGGCGGCGCTCACCGCGCTTGCCGTGTCGCTGTTCGCCGGGCCCGCGCTGATTCGACGGCTGACCGCGATCAAGATCGGCCAGGTGATCCGCCGCGAAGGGCCGCAGTCGCATTTCGCCAAGGCCGGCACGCCGACGATGGGCGGGGTGATGATCCTGGCCGCAATCGGCATCGCCACCTTGTTGTGGGCCGATCTGCGCAATCGCTATGTGTGGACGGTATTGATCGTGACGCTTGCCTCCGGGGCGATCGGCTTCTACGACGACTACCGCAAGCTGGTACTGCGCGATTCGCGCGGCCTGCCGGCGCGCTGGAAATATCTGGCGCAATCGCTGGTCGGCCTCGCCGCGGCGCTGTTTTTGTTCCACACCGCCGACGTGCCCGCCGCGACCGCCGCTTACGTGCCGCTGTTCAAGCAGATCGCGCATCCGCTCGGCCTGTGGTTCGTGGTGATCGCCTATTTCTGGATCGTCGGATTTTCCAACGCGGTGAACCTGACCGACGGTCTGGATGGCCTGGCGATCATGCCGAGCGTGCTGGTTGCGGGCGCGTTGGGCGTGTTTGCGTATCTCTCCGGCAATGCGGTGTTCTCCGGTTACCTGGGCATTCCGGCGATTCCGGGTGCCGGCGAGCTCGCCGTGTTCTGCGGCTCGCTGACCGGTGCGGGTCTGGGATTCCTGTGGTTCAACGCCTATCCCGCGCAAGTGTTCATGGGTGATGTCGGCGCGCTCGCGGTCGGCGCCGCGCTCGGTTGCGTGGCGGTGATCGTGCGCCAGGAAGTCATCCTGCTGGTGATGGGCGGCGTGTTCGTGATGGAAACCGCATCGGTGATGTTGCAGGTCGCCAGTTTCAAATTGACCGGCAAGCGCATCTTCCGCATGGCGCCGATCCATCACCACTTTGAATTAAAGGGCTGGCCGGAGCCGCGCGTGATCGTGCGCTTCTGGATCATCAGCGTGGTCCTGGTGTTGGTTGGTCTTGCAACGTTGAAGGTGCGCTGACGATGCCTGACTGGTTCGCCCAATCCCAAGCCATCCGCAAGCACGGCGCCCAGGGCCGGTACGACCCCTGGCTGCTGCTCGCCGCGATCGCGCTGGCCGCGTTTGGCGTGGTGATGGTCTCGTCCAGTTCGATCGCGGTCGCCGATGGCCAGCACATCGGCGAGTTCTATTACCTCAAGCGTCACATCGCGTTTCTCGTGTTCGGCGGCATTGCCGCGCTTGCGCTGATGAAGGTCGAACTGCGGCTGATCGAGAAATACGCGTTCGGTCTGATACTGCTTGCGTTCGCGCTGTTGCTGGCGGTGTTCGTGCCGCATTTCGGCATGCGGATCAATGGCGCGCGACGCTGGGTCAATCTCATGGTGATCGGCTTCCAGCCGGTCGAGGCGGTGAAACTGATCCTGGTGGTGTATCTGGCCAGCTACCTGGTGCGCCATCAGATCGGCGTCGAGCGCAAGTTCTTCGGTGTGCTGAAGCCGATGGGCGTGGCCGGGTTCACCGCGGTGCTGCTGCTGGCGCAGCCGGATTTCGGTTCGGCCGCGCTGATCGCCGCGGTCACGGTCGGCATGGTGTGGCTGGCCGGCGCGCGCATGCGTTATTTGCTGTTACTCGGCGCGCCGCTGATTCCGGCCGCGATGTATCTGGCGTTGTCCACCGATTACCGCGTCAAGCGGCTGACCTCGTTTCTGGACCCGTGGAAGGATCCGTTCAACGACGGTTTCCAGTTGACCCAGGCTTTGATCGCGGTCGGCCGTGGCGAGTGGTTCGGCGTCGGCCTGGGCGGCAGCGTGCAGAAGCTTTTCTATTTGCCCGAAGCGCACACCGATTTCATCCTCGCTGTGATTGGCGAGGAGCTTGGGCTCGCCGGGATCGTGCTGGTGCTCGGGTTGTTTGCCTTGCTGGTTGGGCGTGGGCTGATACTCGGCTTGCGCGGCGTGGAGGTCGGGCAGCGATTCGCCGGGTACGTCGCCTTCGGCATTTCGCTGATGATCGGCCTGCAGGCGCTGGTCTCGGTCGGCGTGAACTTGGGGGTGCTGCCGACCAAGGGATTGACGCTGCCGCTGATCAGTTCCGGCGGCTCCAGCGTGTTGATGACCTGCGTGATGCTGGGCGTACTGCTGCGCGCGAGTTTTGAAATCCATCGCGCCGAGGATGCTCGCCGCATGGCGACGCGCGTTGCCGCACCCGCCGCCCACGCGGCCGTGATGGGTGAAGCGCCGCGGTCATTGCCGATCGCCGCGCGCACGCGTGTCGAACCGCATATCGGCCAGGTGCATGCCTATGAATGACGCAGCGCCCCTGCCAGGTCCAGTCATGATCATGGCCGGCGGCACCGGTGGCCACATCTTTCCGGGTTTGGCCGTAGCCGATGCGCTGCGCGCGCGCGACGTGCCGGTGCTGTGGCTGGGCGCGGCCGGCGGCATGGAAACGCGGCTGGTGCCGGCGCGCGGCATTGCCTTGCAGACCGTGCCCGTATCCGGACTGCGCGGCAAAAAATTGCTGGCACGCGTGCTGGCGCCATGGATGCTGCTGCGCGCGCTGATCGCATCATTGCGTGCGTTGCGCGCAAGCCAGCCGCGCAGCGTGCTGTCGCTGGGCGGTTACGTTGCCGGGCCCGGCGGCATCGCCGCCTGGCTGACGCGCAAGCCGCTGCTGGTGCACGAGCAGAACCGCATTCCGGGTTTCACCAATCGCGTGCTGGCGCGTTTTGCAAAGCGCGTGCTGGCGGGATTCTCCGATGCGTTCCCCGCGCGCAGCCACGCCGAGTGGACCGGCAATCCGGTGCGCGCCACGATCGCCGCGCTGCCGCCACCTGCACAGCGTTTCGCGGCACGGCAAGATCAGCGCACGTCGCTGCTGGTGCTCGGCGGCAGTCTCGGTGCGCGTGCGTTGAACCAGCACCTGCCGGATGCGCTTGCGCTGATCCCGGAAGCGCAACGTCCGCGCGTGTTGCATCAGTGCGGCGCCATGCACGTCGAGGCCACGCGCGCGGCCTACGCGCGTGCGCAGGTTGAAGCGCGTGTGGAACCGTTCATCGAGGATATGGCGCAGGCTTACGCCGCGGCGGATCTCGCGATTTGCCGGGCCGGCGCGTTGACGCTGGCGGAACTCGCCGCCGCGGGCTTGGGCGCGATGCTGATTCCGTTTCCCTTCGCGGTGGATGATCACCAGACCCGCAACGCCGAAGGCTTTGTCGAAGCGGGTGCGGCGGAACTGGTGCAGGAACGGGATTTCGATGCCGCGCAGTTCGCGCACCGGCTGCAATCGCTGCTGGGCGATCGCGACGGCTTGCTGTCGATGGCGCAGGCCGCGCGGGCGCTGGCCAAGCCCGATGCCGCCGCGACGATCGCGCAGCGCTGCCTTGAGGCCGCCGCATGACCCGGCGCCCGCTCCCCGCGCACACCGACATCATGCAGGCGTTCCGGCGTGTGCATTTCATCGGCATCGGCGGTGCAGGCATGAGCGGCATCGCCGAAGTCCTGCAGACACTCGGCTACGCGGTATCCGGGTCGGACGTGCACGTTTCGCATGCGACCGAACGGCTGCGCAAGATGGGCGTCGCCGTGCAGATAGGTCACGCGGCGCGGCATGTTGCGGATGCCGATGCAGTAGTGACTTCCAGCGCGATCAAATCGGACAATGTGGAATTGATTGCCGCGCACGAGCGCCGCATTCCGGTGGTGCCGCGGGCGGAGATGCTGGGCGAGCTGATGCGCTTCCGTCGCGGCATCGCGGTCGCCGGCACGCATGGCAAGACCACCACCACCAGTCTGGTCGCGAGCGTGCTGGCCGAGGCCGGCTACGACCCGACGTTCGTGATCGGCGGGCAGCTGGTGTCCGCCGGCGCCAACGCGCGGCTGGGCGCAGGCGAATATCTGGTGGCGGAAGCCGACGAATCCGATGGTTCGTTCCTGCTGCTTTCGCCGGTGATCGCGGTGGTCACCAATATCGACGCCGATCATCTGGAGAACTACGCCGGCGATTTCGCGCAGGTGCGCAAGGCGTTTTCGGATTTCCTGCATCGCTTGCCGTTCTATGGTCTGGCAATCCTGTGTGCGGACGATCCGGAAGTCGCCAGGCTCGCGAGCGAGACGCCGCGCAATACGCTCACCTACGCGATCGACGCGGAAGCCGATGTGCGGGCGCGCAACCTGCGCGCAACCGGTGCGACGATGCAGTTCGACCTGCATTTGCCCGATCGCGCACCGCTGCCGGTGCGCCTGAATTTGCCTGGCCGTCACAATGTACTGAATGCGCTGGCGGCAAGCGCGATCGGCTGGCAGCTTGGCGCGGAACCGGAGTCGATTGCGCGCGCACTCGAAAAGTTTCAGGGCGTCGGGCGGCGCTTTCAGCAGCGCGGCGAGATCTCGCTGGACCAGGGCCACGCGTTGCTGGTGGACGACTATGCGCACCATCCGCGCGAACTCGCCGCGGTGTTCGCCGCCGCGCGCGGCGGCTGGCCGGATCGCCGTCTGGTCGCGGCGTTCCAGCCGCATCGCTATACGCGCACACGCGATCTGCTGGACGACTTCGCCGCCGTGCTTTCGGAAGCCGACGTGCTGCTGCTGACCGAAGTGTATCCGGCCGGCGAGGCGCCTATCGCCAACGCCGACGGCCGCGCGCTGGCGCGCGCGGTACGTGCGCGCGGCAAGGTGGATCCGGTGTTCGTCGAGCATCCGCGCGATTTGCGCAACGCGCTGCCGGCGCTGATGCACGACCGCGACATGCTGCTGCTGCTCGGCGCCGGCGACATCGGTGCTGCAGCGAGCGAGCTGGCGAGTGTTGGAACATTGAAACGGGGTGATGCGCCGAAATGACGATGCAATCTGAAAAGCGGCCTCCTCGGGTCACCGACCCGCGCGCGTTCGGACGTGTCGCCGTGGTGATGGGCGGCAGTTCCGCCGAGCGCGAGGTGTCGCTGGATTCCGGCCGCAACGTGCTCGCTGCATTGAAAGCACGCGGCGTGGATGCGCATGCGATTGACGGCATTCCGGCACTGCTCGACGCGGTGCGTGCCGGCCACTTCGCCCGCGTGTTCAACATTCTGCATGGCCAGCATGGCGGCGGCGAAGACGGCGTGCTGCAGGGCGCGCTGCAATCGCTGCACATCCCGTTCACCGGCTCAGGTGTGCTCGGTTCGGCGCTCTCCATGGACAAGGTGCGCAGCAAATACGTATGGAACGCGCTCGGCTTGCCCACGCCGAACTTCGTACCGTTGCCGCGCGGCGCGGATGTGCATGAGGCCGCGCGCACGATCGGTTTTCCATTGATTGTGAAGCCTGCTTGCGAAGGTTCCAGCGTGGGTGTGTCGCGCGTATTCGATGAAAAGGATCTCGACCAGGCGGTGGTGCTCGCGCAGAAATATCCCGGTGATTTGCTGATGGAAACCCTGATCGAGGGTGGCGGCGAATTCACTGTCGGCATCCTCGATTTGCAAGTTTTGCCGAGCATCAAGATCGTGCCGAAAGGCGCGTACTACGACTACAACGCCAAGTACGTCGCCGAGGACACCCAGTACATCTGTCCGGGTTTGCAGGGAGACGATGAAGACGCACTGCGCGCGCTGGCGCGGCGGGCCTTCGACGCGCTCGGCTGCGCCGGCTGGGGCCGCGTGGATGTGATGCGCGATGCGCACGGTCGCAACTGGCTGCTGGAAGTCAACACGGCGCCGGGCATGACATCGCATTCACTGGTGCCGAAAGCGGCCTTGGTCGCGGGCATCGGCTACGAGGAACTTTGCTGGCGCGTGCTGGAAACCAGCTTCGAAGGAGGTGCCCGATGAAAGGCGCCGTGAACATGCGCGTCATCGCCTGGCTGATCGCGATCACGCTGATCGCGTTGCCGATCGTGGGCGTATTGCAGGGCTGGTTCGCCGCAGATCGCTGGCCGGTGCGGCAATTGCAGGTGCAAGGCGAATTCGTGCACGTTGACGCCGATGAATTGAAGAAGGCGGTCGCGCCTTCGTTGCGCGCGGGCTTCTTCGCGCTCGACCTGGATCGCGTGCGCGATGAAGTCGCGGCGCTGCCGTGGATCGCGCAGGTGGAAGCGCGCAAGCGCTGGCCGGACACGCTGGAGTTGCACGTGCGCGAATTGCATCCGTTCGCGCATTGGGGCGAAGGACGGCTGCTCGGCGACGACGGCCGGCTGTTCGTGGTGCCCGGCGCCGATGCGGTGGCGAACCTGCCACATCTGTCAGGGCCGGACGACCGCGTTTCGGAGGTGGTGGATTTCTACACGCAAGCGCTGCGCGATTTCGCGCCATTCCGCCTGCGGGTGGAAACGGTGGAGCTGTCCGAGCGCGGCAGTTGGAATCTCACGCTTGCCAACGGCGCTTCCATCGTGATCGGGCGCGACATGCCCGAGCAGAAATTGGCGCGTTTCGTCGCGGTGATGCCGAAGCTCATGGCCGGCCGCGCGATCAGATTCACGTATGCCGATCTTCGTTACAGCAACGGCTTTGCGGTGAAGTGGGCGGATGCTCCCGCGCCGGCGAATGCCAATCCCGAACCCCCGACTGAAGCGACTTCCCATGCTGCTACCGGACACGTTTAAAACCATGAATCGCAAAAGCGACAAACATCTGGTTGTCGGCCTCGACATCGGCACCTCGAAAGTGGTGGCGGTGGTCGGCGAATACCTTCCCGGTGAGCCGGTCGAGGTGATCGGGCTGGGTTCGCACATCTCGCGCGGTATGAAGAAGGGCGCGGTGGTGGATATCGAATCCACCGTGCATTCGATCCAGCGTGCGGTGGAAGAAGCCGAGCTGATGGCCGGTTGCGACATCCGCTCGGTGTATGCGTCCATTTCCGGCTCGCATCTGGAAACGCGCAACTCGCACGGCACCGCCGCGATCCGCGATCGCGAAGTAACGCCGAACGATCTGGAGCAGGTGCTGGAAGCGGCGAGCGCGGTGGCGATCCCGGCCGATCGCAAGGTGCTCTACAAGGAGCCGCAGGAATACCGCATCGATGGCCAGGATGGCATCCGCCATCCGGTCGGCATGAGCGGCGTGCGGCTGGAAGCCGGCGTGCACCTGGTCACCGGTGCCGCCAGCGCGGTGCAGAACAGCACCAAGTGCATCCAGCGCTGCGGCTTGAGTGTGGACGAACTGGTGCCCGCCGCACTCGCATCCGCCAAAGCCGTGCTGACCGATGACGAGCGCGAGCTTGGCGTGTGCGTGGTCGAGATGGGCGCCGGCACCACCGACATCGCGATCTATACCCAGGGCGCGGTGCGTTACACCAAGTCGCTGCCGGTCGGCGGCGATCAGGTGACTTCCGATATCGCCTATGGCGTGCACACTCCGACCGCGCATGCTGAGGAAATCAAGATCAAGTACGGCTGCGCGCTGGCACAACTGGCGCACGCGGAGGAAACCATCCAGGTGCCAAGCGTGGGCGATCGCCCGCCGCGGCGACTGGCGCGACAGGCGCTGGCGCAATCCATCCAGGCGCGCTACGAGGAAATCTTCGAGATGGTGCAGGACGAACTGCGCCGCTCCGGCTACGAGAGCCTGGTCGCGGCCGGCGTGGTGCTGACCGGCGGCGCCGCGCGGATGGAAGGTGCGCTGGATCTGGCCGAAGAGATATTCCACAAGATGGTGCGGCTAGGTTTGCCGCAGCACGTGACCGGTTTGTCGGATGTGGTGTCCAGCCCGGTGTTTGCCACCGGTGTGGGCTTGCTGCTGCACGGCGCGCGCGCCAGCGGCACCCGCAACACGCTCGGGCCGGTCGGCGGCAGCGTGGGCGACGTAATAGGAAAAATGCGTGGCTGGTTGAACAAGAACTTTTGATTTGCCCTCTGGAGAGGGAGAGAAGAGCAGCATCCATTGCGATATTCACAAGCGGTATTTTTCGGAGGACGGGAACATGTTTGAACTGGTGGACAAACTCGCACCCAATGCGGTGATCAAGGTGATCGGGGTGGGCGGCGGCGGCGGCAATGCAGTCGGCCACATGGTCAATTCATCCATCGAAGGCGTGGAATTCATCTGCGCCAACACCGATGCGCAGGCGCTTAAGATCTCCGGCGCGCGTACCACGCTGCAGCTTGGCGCCAGCGTCACCAAGGGACTCGGCGCAGGCGCCAATCCGGAGCTTGGCCGACAGGCTGCGCTTGAGGATCGCGAGCGCATCGTTGAGATACTGACCGGCGCCGACATGGTGTTCATCACCTGCGGCATGGGTGGCGGCACCGGCACCGGCGCGGCACCGGTCGTGGCGCAGCTCGCCAAGGAAATGAACGTGCTGACGGTGGCGGTGGTCACCAAGCCGTTTCCGTTCGAGGGCCGCCGCCGCATGCAGGTGGCGCTGAAGGGCATCGAGGATCTGCAGCAGTATGTGGATTCGCTGATCACCGTGCCCAACGAGAAGCTGCTGACCGTGCTCGGCCGCGAAGTCACGCTGCTGAACGCATTCAAAGCCGCCAATGACGTGCTGCAAGGTGCCGTGCAGGGCATCGCCGATCTCATTACCCGGCCGGGTTTGATCAACGTGGACTTCGCCGACGTGCGTACAGTAATGAGTGAAATGGGCATGGCGATGATGGGCACCGGCACCGCGCGCGGCGACGATCGCGCCCAGGCCGCGGCCGAAGCCGCCATCAACAACCCGCTGCTGGAGGACGTCAACCTCAACGGCGCCTGCGGAATCCTGGTCAACGTCACCGCCGGCCCCAACCTCACCATGCGCGAGTTCGACGAGATCGGCAGGGTGGTGCACGACTTCGCCAGCGAGGATGCGACCGTGGTGCTCGGCACCGCGCTCGATCCGGACATGCAGGACGATGTGCGCGTGACCGTGGTTGCGACCGGTCTGAACCGGGCCGCCGCCCGGGCGACCCTGCGCGCGGTGCCGCGCCAGGAAGAAGTGATCGCGCCGCCGCGTCCGGCCCGCACCCTGCGCACCGGTACCGGCAACGAGGTGATCGATTACGCAGCGCCGATGCGGATGCCGGCGGCACAGGCTCAAACCAAGGCGGAAGCGGCACCCGCGGAGCCGGCGATCGATTATCTGGATATCCCGGCGTTCCTTCGCCGACAGGCTGATTGATTGGCAGCGTCACCGGCGGCCGGAAGCCGCCGCAAGTAGTCCGACTCGCCCGCAATGGGCGAGGTTCACCCGGCGCCGGATCCCGTCCCGGCGCCGGGTGATCTGTGTCCAGCCCTGCGGTTGGTTCGGAGAGTTCGCTCGTTGCAAAGCGCAGACAGGGAAGTCGGTCGCGTACGCCGAGGGTTCGCCCTTTGTAGAATGTGCGTCAACCCGGGAACCTTTGCCCCGTTTTAACACCCTATATACAGTCGGGCAGGGGGAAGGGCGGTTGGCTCTTGCCGCCCGATAAACTGAACGGACAAGTTTGTTTATTTCGCCCCAGTCGTGTGCTAGCATCGCGCCCGTTCTTAGCGAAACCCTAACAGGATTCGAACGAAAAATGATCAAGCAGCGCACGCTCAAGAATGTAATTCGTGCGACGGGCGTTGGTTTGCACACGGGCGACAAGGTCTACATGACGCTGCGGCCGGCACCGGTGAATACCGGTATCGTGTTCCGCCGTACCGACCTGACCGCGCCGGTGGAGATCCCCTCCCGCTGCGAATTCGTGGGCGATACCCGCCTTTCCACCACGCTGGTGCGCGGCGACGTGCGCGTGTCCACCGTCGAGCATCTGCTCTCGGCGATGGCGGGCCTGGGGATCGACAATGCCTACGTGGACCTGTCCGCAGCTGAAGTGCCGATCATGGATGGCAGCGCCGGCCCGTTCGTATTCCTGTTGCAGTCGGCGGGGATCGAGGAACAGGCCGCGGCCAAGCGTTTCATCCGCATCAAGCAGCCGGTGAAAGTGGAGGAAGGCGACAAGTGGGCCCGCTTCGAGCCGTTCGACGGCTTCAAGGTCGGCTTTTCGATCGAATTTCAGCACCCGATTTTCTCGCGCCGCTCCTCGGCCGCCGAAATCGACTTTTCCACCACCTCGTTCGTCAAGGAAGTCAGCCGCGCGCGCACCTTCGGCTTCATGCGTGACATCGAAATGCTGCGCGAACGCAATCTCGCGCTGGGTGGCTCGATGGACAATGCCATCGTGCTGGATGACTACCGCGTGCTGAACGAAGACGGCCTGCGTTACGAGGACGAATTCGTCAAACACAAGATTCTGGATGCGATCGGCGATCTGTATCTGCTGGGCCACAGCCTGATCGGCTCGTTCTACGGGCACAAGTCCGGGCACGAGTTGAACAACAAGCTGCTGCGCGCGCTGCTGGCGGACGCCAAGGCGTGGGAAGAGGTCAGTTTCGACGATCCGGCGCAGGCGCCCATCTCGTACGCACACCCCGCCCAGGCCGTCTGAATCCGGTTCAGGCGCGTTTCTTCACAATTCATTCGCCTTTTCCGCTCGCGATGGGTTGGCTCGCGGGCGGACTCCTGTGCTATAAAGTCCGTTCGGCCCGACCCTACAGGCGGCCGACACGGCGCGCACTATCGCCTTTCAGGAACAAGAATTTTTTTCGGCGAAGGACGCCATTTCGAGAAACAGGGCCTGCAACTCGGGGTCCGCCAAGGTTTTCGCTGCTGCCCTGAGATGACGGGCGCTGGCAGCTGAAAGCGGCAAGGAGGCAACCGGCTCCGCAGGTGGAGAGGGAGCCGCGACGACTTTGATCGAGATCGTTTCGGCCGGCACGCCGAGCGCACGCAGGATGGCCAGGATTTTCGGCTGGGCCATGCGGGCGCGGGAAGCCCAAGCCGGACTTGTCGCCAGCAACGTGGCCCGAGTGCCGCGCACACCGGCGTAATGGAGCCGTTCGTTCAGGGGCGGCGGCAAGGACTGCCGCAGTTGCCGGTCCAGGTTGTCCAATTCGCGGGCCCGAGCGCTCAGCGCTTTCACCGGGGCGGATTGCGCCACCGGTTTAGGGCCAGGGAGAGGGCGGCGTGAAGGCGTGGAATCGTCGGGCAGCATGTGCAGTAAAGAAGTTTCAGGATATCGCTCATGATACTCGTCGCACGTTCGGCCAAGTCGCGCCAAGTCAAATCCGATCTGCTTGCCTGCCCGCGCACGCGCCGGCGGATGATTGCGGTGATGTCACTCATGCTGCTGGCATGCGCGCTGATCGGCGCGGTGCTTGCACTTAACCTGGCCAACCCGCGCGAGCGCGCGCTGGCACAAATTGCCGACTTGCACGCGCAGGTCGTGCGCCAGAAGAACCAGCTCGCCGATGTGCGCGAATCCGCGCAGCGCGACATGGACGCGATGACGGTGAAGCTCGGGGAATTGCAGGCCCAATCGATCCGGCTGGATGCGTTGGGTGAGCGCCTGACCGAAGCCGGCAAGCTCGATCCGCAGGAATTCGATTTCCAGCACGCGCCGGCCGTCGGCGGCCCCGAGCAAAATGTCTCACCGGCGTCGCTGCCGCCCAATCTGGACGCCAGCCTGGATGCCTTGCGCAGCCGTTTCGATCACCAGCAAACGCAGCTGGGCGTGCTTGCCGACCTGCTGATGAACCGGCAGGTGGATGCGCGCGTCAAGCCGACCGGCATGCCGGTGCTGGATGGCTACATCGCTTCGTATTTCGGCATGCGCGCCGATCCGTTCAACGGCCGGCGGGATTTTCATCCAGGTCTCGATATCGACGTGCCCTATGGCAGCCCGGTGCACGCGGTGGCCGATGGCGTGGTGACTTACGCCGGGATGCGGCCGGGATACGGCAAGGTAGTCGAGATCGATCACGGCAACGGGTACATGACCCGCTACGCGCACAACAGCCGATTGATCGCGCGCGTGGGCGAACGCGTGCACGCAGGCGACGTGATCTCCGACGTCGGCTCTACCGGCCGCTCGACCGGACCGCACGTGCACTTCGAGGTCTGGTATCAGGGCCATGTGGTAAATCCGCTGGCATTCGTGCGCAGCACCCGCATGCCGACCGGGAAAGGGTGAAGCCGGGCGTTTACGTGGTGCCTTGAATCGCATCGGGTGCTCGGCCGAAAGACCAGCCATGGTGCTCTCGGCCGCGAATGGCGGCTTTGGCCGGATCGGCGCCCGCGGCACATTGGATGGTTGCCTGCCTTGAAAGGATTCGCTGTCGCCGCCATTCCTTTGCTTGAGCCGCCGCGCCCCGTATGATGGCGGGCTGACACAGTCGTAGCCGCGCCCGCGGTCCTCTTCCCCGAATCACCTGCCAGCCAAGATTGCCGATGTTCAACCGTGCCCTGACGAGCGTATTCGGCAGCCGCAACGATCGCGTGCTGCGCCAACTGTCGCGACAAGTGGCGCGCATCAATGCGCTCGAGCCCGGCCTGAAGGCGCTGGACGACGCGCAACTGCGCGCCAAGACCGACGAATTCAAGGAGCGCATCGCCAAGGGCGAGGTGCTCGACAGGCTGTTGCCGGAAGCGTTCGCGGTGGTGCGCGAGGCGTCGCGTCGCGTGCTCGGGCTGCGGCATTACGACGTGCAGTTGATCGGCGGCATGGTGCTGCATCAAGGCAAGATCGCCGAGATGCGTACCGGCGAGGGCAAGACGCTGGTGGCGACATTGCCCGTGTATCTCAACGCGCTGGAAGGCAAGGGTGTTCACGTCGTCACCGTCAACGATTATCTGGCGAGGCGCGATTCGGCCTGGATGGGCAAGGTCTACAACTTCCTCGGCATGACCGTCGGCGTGGTCTGGCCCGGCATGGATCACGCGGACAAGCGCGGCGCCTACGCCGCCGACATCACCTACGGCACCAACAACGAATTCGGTTTCGATTACCTGCGCGACAACATGGCGTTGTCGAGGGACCAGCGCTACCAGCGCGGGCTCAACTTTGCGATCGTGGACGAGGTGGATTCGATCCTGATCGACGAGGCCCGCACGCCGCTGATCATTTCCGGCCCCGCCGAGGATTCGCCGGAGCTGTACATCCGCGTCAACCGGATCGTGCCGAAGATGACGCGGCAGGCGAAGGAAAACCTGCCGGGCGAGCCGCCGGAACCGGGCGACTATTTCGTCGACGAAAAGCAGAAGCAGGTGCACCTGTCCGAAGAGGGCATGGAACACGCCGAGCAACTGCTGCGCGAAGCCGGTGTGCTG
>Ga0134128_10001595_pt1 | contig 28912 bp, 27 predicted proteins | sample KB31754_FD_96462 | JGI IMG/M metagenome (GOLD analysis project Ga0134128, IMG submission 96462) | Terrestrial soil microbial communities with excess Nitrogen fertilizer from Kellogg Biological Station, Michigan, USA - KB3-175-4 | ecosystem: Environmental > Terrestrial > Soil > Unclassified ... | reverse complement strand
AATATTGCCGTTGTTGATCACATCTATAGCCTCTTTATCGGCAAGTGAAATATTTAAAGTGCGTTCCATTCCGTTACCTGAACCTTTCGGGATGATACCTAAAATGGTATTGGTCCCCAACAGACCCGATATAATATCATTTACAGAACCATCACCGCCAACAGCAATTACTGCATATGCTTTATCTTTAGCAGCCTGCCTGGCCAGATCTATACCATGCCTGGCGTAACGGGTGTTTACAATCTCGTAAGAATACTTATCTACGTCGAGATAGTTTTCTATTGCGATACGTATTCTTTTTTTCCGCTCAACACCAGAATTGGGATTGACGATAAAGACAAGATGCCTGGTCATCATAATATCTGGGCTTTAAGGCTTAGATCCATGCTCACGGCATGATGTATTATTGCACCAATAGAAACGTAATCCACTCCTGTGCGGGCGTAATCCAATATGTTATCTAAGTTGATACCGCCTGATGCTTCGGTCTCATATTTACCATCAATCAATGCGACTGCTTCTTCAATTTCTTTAGGAGTAAAATTGTCGAGCATAATGCGATGTATATCACCTACGGCTAATACCTGTTTTACATCTTCTATATTCCGGGTTTCGACTTCTATCTTCAATTTCAATCCATTTGCATTGAGGTAATCGTTTGTTTGCAGTATTGCTTTTTCTATACCGCCGCAAAAATCAATATGATTGTCTTTTAGCATAACCATATCATACAGCCCCATACGAAGATTATATCCACCTCCTATACGCACGGCTTCCTTTTCATATTTACGAAAAAGAGGAGTTGTTTTGCGCGTATCCAAGATTTTTGTGGAATATCCTTTTATCTTATCTGCATATTGATGGGTGAGTGTGGCAATACCGCTCATGCGCTGCATGCAGTTCAGAGCGAGTCGTTCCGCCTTCAGTATAGTATGCACTTTAGCAGTTACCTCGAAAGCCGTTTCGCCATTCTCTACTTTATCTCCATCTTTTTTGTATAAGGTAAACTTTGCACCAGGTTCCAGGAAGTGAAATATCTCCTGTGCCAGGGTCATGCCAGCAAGTACGCCGTCTTCTTTTATCTTCAATATTGCTTTACCCTCTGCCTCAACGGGTATACATGCTAACGTAGAATAATCTCCAGCTCCAACATCCTCCTGCAACGCTGCGGCAATAAATTCTTTTGTTTCCATATTAAATTGGGTGCAAAAGTACTAAATACATAGTAGCATCAATAGGAATAATATATATTTAACATTGGAGACACATTAATTCCATAAAAGGCATCCATCCCCATAGCTTAAAAAACGATAATTATTATCCAGGGCGAATCTGTAAATTTTTTGCCACGCATCTCCTACCACGGCTGCGACAAGCAATAATAAAGTGGAATCAGGCTGATGAAAATTTGTAATTAATCCATTTATCACTCTACAGGTGTAGCCCGGCGCTATCAATATTTGCGTGCGGGTGATGAGCTTTGACGTTCCATTGTTTGTCATATAATCAACCAGGGCATGCAGAGCAGCAGCACAGGATATAGACGAATTGATCTCGTAAGGCTCCCATTGGGTGACTGCTATGCCGGAAAAATCTATGGTTTGTCCCTGCAATATTTTCGCGCCTATCCAATACAAACTTTCCAGCGTGCGCATAGAGGTAGTGCCAACTGCAACAATTTTTTTGTCGAGGTGATCCGTTAACCGCTTAACTGTGTCGATGTCTATTTCCAGCCATTCTGCGTGCATTTCGTGCCCTTCCATCGTTTCGCTTTTTACGGGCTTAAATGTGCCTGCGCTTACATGGAGCGTAACGAATGCCGTGTCAATTTTTTTCTCTTTCAGGTCTGCCAATATATTATCTGTAAAATGCAAACCTGCGGTTGGAGCGGCAACACTACCTTCTTCTTTTGCATAAATGGTTTGATATCTTTCTTCATCACTTGTTTCAGGCTCGCGATGCAGGTATGGAGGCAGAGGAACCGCACCAGCATAATGCAGTACTTCGGCAAAAGTGAGCGATTCATCGTCCCATTGCAGCTCCAATATAAAAGCACCGTTCTCTCTATCTACTATTTTTGCAGTGAGATCAAATTGAGGCTCTTTTGATCGCAGTTGTAATATCAACCCATGTTTCCATTTGCTTGCGCCGCCTATCATACACTTCCACCATACTTTCCCTTTCTGCAACATGGCAGTTTGTATATCCGCATATTGTTCGTGAGGCTCCAGGCAAAATACTTCTATCAATCCGCCTGAGGGTTTTTTAAAAATCAGCCTGGCGTGAATCACTTTTGTCTGATTGAAAACGAGGAGGGCTTCTGAAGGAATGTGTGCAGATATGTTTCTGTATATATCCTCCTGTATTTCGTCATTTTTATAAATAAGCAATTTAGAATCATCCCTTACCGGAAGCGGATATTTGGCTATTCTATCTTCCGGAAGTGTATATGTAAAATCTTCTATTCGTAAATTCTTTGGGTGTTCCATCTTCTATCTAATCTCGGGAATACTAATGCCTGTTATTTTCCTGTATAGGTCTATAGCATATAAATCGGTCATACCCGAAATAAAATCAACTACTGATTGTATATCGCTGTAAAGATCATTCATGTTGCGAGTTATGGGAAATTGATTTGAAATCAATTTGATGATCTTGTCTGATTTCGAACTTTTCGGGTGTAATATCGCGTTCACAAATTCCTTTAAAAGGCCTCCTATCACGTTATATCCTGCAATTTCTATCTCTATCACTAACTTATAATTATATATGTGCTTTATTGAAAAGTCGTTAATCCTTTCTATCAGTTGACTATCATTAGCCGGTAAGCATTTTAATAAATCCTTCTCAAGATTGCCAGATAATAGATCTTCTTCACACCCGATAAAAATGTTCGATAGTTTTTCGATCATCAGCCCGATCCATCTTGCTCTTATATACTGCACTTTCTGATTGTCATCATTTATATCATTGAGTTTCTTTTCTACGTAAGCCAATGCATTATATCCTGTATCATTTGCAAAGAATGGCAGGAACAATTCTTTGATCTGGTCGAGTGATACTATTTGCAGGCGATGCGCATCTTCCATATCTATGATACGATAGCATATATCATCCGCGGCCTCTGTAAGATATACAAAAGGGTGCCGGGCATATACATTTTCGTATCCATCTTTCTTAGGAATTTCGAGTGCTTTGGCAATGTTTGCAAAAGTTTCTATCTCCGAGTTAAAGAAGCCGGATTTTTTAGTTGCTATTAAACCTGTCTTTTTATTAAATCCCTCTGATGATGAACAGGGGTATTTTACAATAGCTGCTAATGTTGCATAAGTAAGTTTGTAACCTCCGGGCTCATTTTCATTAAAGCTGTTGGTAAGGGTACGAAAAGCATTTGAATTGCCTTCGAATAATTCAAAATCCTTTAACTGATTTGGGTTTAAACTATCTTTTATTATACGAGAGGTTTCACCTTCAAGGCCGGTGAAAAAAGTACGGATGGCATCTTCGCCCGAGTGGCCAAATGGTGGGTTGCCTATATCGTGTGCAAGACATGCCGCCGCGATCACAGAAGATAATTCATATTTATAAAATTCAGTAAGATCCGCATTGCCATTACCATATTTCTTTGCTAATGTATCTCCTACAGACTTGCCAAAAGACCTCCCTACGGATGCGACCTCAAGGCTATGGGTGAGCCGATTGTGAACGAATACAGCGCCGGGCAACGGGAATACCTGTGTTTTGTTCTGGAGCCTGCGGAAGGCAGATGAAAATATGATCCTGTCGTAATCACGCAGGAAAGAAGTGCGCACATGGTCAGGGTTGGCCGACTTACTTTCAGAATCGCCGGTTCGTTTATCGCTATATAGTGAGGACCATTTCATGCTGTAAAAATAGTCTGTTGGTAATAAATCAATGCTTTAAATCCTGGGCTAACTGCATATAATATTGCGCGCTATCCTGCAGCACCTGCTTTTGCTTTAAATCTTTTACGACATTGCCATACATCATATAGCTATTGGCGAGCGTGATGTAAGCTTCGGGATCATCCTGTAAATTGGCCATTTGTGGCTTTAAAAGATGTATGGCATTAGGGTAATCCATCATCTGGTCGTAAAAAAGCGCTGCATAAACAGGAGCATGTACCTCATCTTCATCATTATAGTTTACAGCCGGATTCAATAGTTTATTCAGGAAAGCAGCCCATGCAGGGTCATCGGGTGGAGATGGCCAGGAAAATGGTTTTTGTATGGAGAGGTTGGTATTGAGTGGTTTGTTTGCATCATTCTGTCTTAGGAATATAGCTGCTACCGGGTCAACATATACCATATTAAAGCCTGGTTTCCAGTAAAGGTTCTGTTGCAAGCTTATTAACTGCGAAGTGCTAACGACCACATAGTTGAAATTATATTTTTTATCGAGGTCGTTAAAAAGTGAAGGCTGCTTATATATCTGGAAATACTGATCGAAGAATGAGGTGGAAAATACATCAAGGTCTCTTAAATCTATGTAAGACTTAAAATCGGGATATAAGCTCCAAAGTAAATAAGATGAAACAAAATAATCTGAAAAGGCAGTTCCTTTAATATTGTACTGCTTCAAAAAATTGGCTGCTCCAATAGGATTGTGCAGCATACTGACATGAAAGCCATACCTGTTTGGAGACTTTGTAACCTTATAATAGTAATTACTTACTATACTGATGTAAAATATTGCCGCAATTACGGAAGCAATTCCTACGGATCGTTTTTTGAAAAAGCCAATTATACGCCATGAATCTGCCTTAACCTTTTGTACCAGCCATGTAATCATTACAGGAACAGAAGGGAAAAGAACAATTTGCGCAAAAGGAATATTACGATTTGCAGTCAATGACAAATAGCCGAACAATGGAATGAGCAATAAATAGGTAAGCATTGCAGGGCTATAGAGCAATTGATTTTTTTCTTTTCTCCATTGTGCTATTTTGTTTATCCAGAATAATATTACCAATACAAGCAGGACAATATGGAGTTTAGCCTCTATAGTCCAGTATTGAGGGTCATGAAATGAGTATAGCTCAGTAGTATATTTATTTGCCCAAACCTGCCTGTATATCTCAAAAGGTTGCTGCCATAGCTTGATGCCATTAGGGTTCAGAAGCACGATGAATGCGGCAGCTACAAGCAATATTATTGCTCTGTACAGTTGATTTAATGAGTCTTTGTCTCTTTTAAACAGATAAGCCAGGAAGCTACCACAACAAAATGTTCCTAATATTACCAACCCAACAGGATAGCCTTCGTGCATGTTAGCCCAAAGACACTGCAGAACAACAAGCCAAAAAATATTTTTGAATCTGAGATCCGGATACCTCCAAAGAAAAAATAAATAAGTGCAGCACAACAAATGACTTATCATTTCGGGTCTGCCGGCCATGCGATATTCTACAATAGCGAGAAACAGAATTATTGATACAACAGAAGAAAGAGAGTAGAAAGATAGCCGCGTGGATCTGCGGAACAGACTTAAAGAGCGCTGCAATAAATATACAATCACCACATTTACTATCGACTGCAGTAATAAGACCCCTTCAGGCCCCATGGCTTTTTCAATTATTGCTATTATAATCTCGTATAACCATTTTACATTTACCCAGGGGTGGCCTGCCATAGTATAAGAAAACATGTCGGTATGAGTTACCTGCATGTGCTCCAACATCCATCTGCCTGACAATAATTGCCACCAAATATCAGGTTCCCGCAATTGCTTCATACCTAATACAAATGCACACAGACAACATATAATGAGAGGAAGCTTCCGTATTAATTGCTTCATAGAAAAACTCGTATAGGCTGTTAATTTACGGCAAATAGTGAAAGTATTACTTTGTAAACAGCATATATAAATTATATCATAAAAAAACAGGCGACCGTGTGGTCGCCTGTTGTACTTAAAACAAATTGTGTTTATTGCTTGACAAACTTCATTGCATAGTTACTGCCGGTAGTAACATCATGTACATTTACATAATACGTACCAGGAGTGAATTGTGCTACATTGATCGAAACCAATTTTTCATTATGCTGAGCGGCATATACTCTCTGACCTGCTACATTCATAATCATGATAGCTTTCTGTCCTTCAGAAGGTGTATTGATGTACAGCTGGCCGTTTGTTGGGTTAGGATATAATGTGCATGTATTTATAACATTGTTCGATACATTACTTACCGCGGTTGGCATGATGCAACCGATACAAGTATCACCTTCTACAGTTATATTATCAAACCTATTGTTACCGCTTGTACCAGTAGTATTGCCCTGGAACTTAATACGGAAAACTAATTTAGGATTGTTAACTACATAAGTATCTATTGAGCTATTGAAACTTACGGTGATCAAATGGAAGATTGTCCATGCAGAATCTGTAGTTTCTGATAATGCATCTGTTTTCCATGTCTTTCCGCTATCTATACTGTAATCGTATAACTGATGCAGCATACCATGACCTACGCTTGATGATTCTGAAGCGAATTTCAACACGATATTTTTATAATTTGTAGTTGGTATATAAAAATATAAAGCAAAGCTATCACTTGGGTTGCGGGCACGGAGTGCTTCACCAGCAGGTTCGCTGAATCTTGCATTTACAGTATCATAATCAGGAGAACCAGCAGCAATACCTACACTATCTAAATATGTTGAATCATAAACAAGCGGTGTTGATGACCATGTTTTGTACCAGATCTGAGCTTTGTTTATATCTATAGTTGAATAATCAGCATGCACAGGAGCTATATTTGGTGTGAAAACAGTACCGCCAGTAAGCGTGCCATGATTGAAGCTCCAATAATGGATCAACTCTGTAGATGGCGGAGGTGGTGGTGTTGACATAATTGTATCTCCTTCTACAGTTACATTATCAAAACGGTTGTTACCTTTTGTACCTGTAGTGTTGCCTACAAATGTAATTTTGAATACCAGGTCAGGATTGTTATTTACTGTAGTATCGCTACCAAAGTTTACAGTAGCCAAACCATAAACAATGCCTGCAGAATCTGATGGAGTAGATAAATCTGTTGTTTTCCAGGTTATACCACTGTCTGTGCTATAAGCATACATTTGGTGCAACTGACCGCTCTTGGCGCTTGATGATTCAGTAGCATACTTCAGCACTATATTTTTATAGTGGTTAGTAGGTATATAAAAATAAAGCGCCATGCTATCACTTGGGTTACGTGCCCTGATACCAATGCCAGGAGTAGCTCCCATTCTTGCATTTATGGTATCGCCATCTGTAGCCTGAGCGTAAACGGTGTCGATGTAGGTACTGTAAGAAGCGGATGTACCAGATACTTCCTTGTACAAAATCTGCGCTTTATTTACATCGATCGTCGAGTAATCCGCAGGTATGCCGTGGACCGTATCAGTATAATACGCAAAACTTGCAGCGTTGAAATTCCAGTAATGGATCAACTTTGATTGTGCATTTGCTGCATTCATGGAAAGCAACAAAACACAGAGGAGTAAACAAGCGGGTAAATGCTTTTTCATAAGGCCATTTTTAATTTGCGGCAAAGGAAAACAACTATGGTTATGAAATAGTTACGCCATTGTTACAGTTATATTAAGCGAAGGTTAAGCGTGTTATCATTTTATTAGAGATCCATTAAAATAAAAATCCCGGCTAAACAACCGGGATCACTCTATTGTTGAACTAAAAAACTCTATTATTAATCCTTATCATCGGTCTTGCATTGAGCCAACATATACGTGTTTATACGTTTTCCCCAATAAGGCTTTGTTATATCATCTTCGCTTTCGGTAGCAAATAATGGTTCTGCTTTTTCGAAGTACGGCAATGCAGCTTTTTTACCGCCACCAAATGCTTTTGGAGTATGGAACTTGCTCTGACCGTCCAGGTAATATATCCTTGGATTATTTGCGTTTATTTCCTGTGCAGCTTTCAGATCGTCACTGAATACCTTACCATATTTCATCCACCTGCTTTGAGGTTTTACTGCGAGGCGTGCGTTTGCTATCATAGCAGCGAGCACATAGGTCTCATCATTTTCCTTTTTTAATATGCTTACCGCATCATCATGTTCTTTATCTGCTTCATCAAGGTAGGCATCGCGTTTTGCCTCATCCTGTTCGCCATAAGAGATTATCGCTTTAGATACTGAAGCATAATAATGAGCCAGCCATTCGTTATCCCATTTTTTGGCAATAAGAGAAAGGCGGTTGCTCAAATCTACTTTTTGCTGCTGGTCTTTTGTTGTATCAAAAGCCATAAACGTTTTTTGTAAAGTAGCTTTGAAATCCTGCGCCTTTGCGCTTGTCAAGGTAATAGCGGCGGCGGCTGTAAGCAAAATGAACTTTTTCATTGTTCCGTTTTTTATAGTTTTTATTTGATTTATTATTTAAAAATTGTTCAATTATAATTCGTCTTTGCTGAATTGTGTTAATGATACATTGATACCTACGAAGATAGAGCGATAAAGCGCTGGAACCATTGGGTAGCGCAGTGAGCCATCATTAGAATACCTATATCCAAAAATATTGTGAGCATTAGTGATATTATCCAGGCTAGCATATATTGCTGTAAACCATTTGCCGAAAGACTTCAGGTAAACCACTGTTAGCGCGAGATTGTTATAATCAGGTGTACGATCACCCAGGAAAGTAGGATTGTTGGGATTATAATAAGGTCTGCCGCTTGCAAATGTATAGGTTGCGCTGAAGTTTGTATGCCACTTATCAACAAAATATTTGGTTACTACATTCAGGTTATGATTAGCTATGAAATCAGGAGTAGCTTCTGCCTGGTAGTTTTTATACAACCTGCGCGTATCTATGTAGCTATAAGATATCCAGTAATCGAGATTCTTAACTGATTTCTTATCGCGCCAGAATAATTCTAATCCTTTTGCATAACCATAGCCACTATTGTCAACTATCTCATTGCTATATACAAAGCGGTATGCATTGGGATCATAAAGGGAATCAGAAATATGTTCGCGGATAAGATCGTTGTAGCTTTTGTAATATCCTTCCAGTCTTAACGTACGATCATCCCTTTCATATTGCCAGTTTAAAATAAAGTGAGTCGCTTCCTGGAAATTAAGATTATGAAAACCAGCCAACAAATAAACATTATCAGGATCCTGGTAGAACATACCGGTAGCAAAAGACGCCTGTGAATAATGACCAGTTTTTACCGCCATAGAAAAACGTGGGGCAATATCACTCCTGCCTAACAGTGCACTGTACTCATATCTCACACCAGGGCGAAAAGCCAGCCAATTGATCGGGGTCCATTCAGCTTCAAGATAGCCTGCTACCTGCGTTTCTGTAAAAGTCTGCTTGAAAGTATCGAACGATTTTTGAATACTATAGTTCTGTACTTCACCACCCAACAGTAAGTTAAGACGACTATTGATATAATCTTTACCTTCTATACGGTATTGTGCCCGCTGATCCTTTTCATCAATAGGCACAGTTCCTAAATTACTGTTTGTCTGATCGTAGCTATAAGATGCAGCAGTATATAAGCTGTATTTGGATCCAAACATTTGCTTGTAGGATACATTGCTATAATAGTTCTGTTCCTTAGTGCGATAATTTACAGTATCGCCGAGTGATTTATATTTTGCATCGCTTGGAATAGTATCGTAGGCATAAGGATTAGGCACAGCTATACCACTGGTAGTGTTCGTACCATTTGCAGCTATTTTCAGAATACCATTTTTATTTGGCTTCCAGGCATAACGGATATTTCCTCCTTCATTTCTCGGTACATCATAGAACTTAAAGTTTGTCGCGGCAATGCCATAAAAGGGAGTTAAATCATTATAACTGCCCCCTAAATCAAGGCTGCTGTTTTTCCATAGCTTGGTACCAGAAGCATAGACACCTGCCATGTTTAGACCTAAGTTTATATTGCTTTTATCAGGCAGATCGAGAGTATTCAGTTCCAATACGCTTGATAAGGCCTGTCCATAGCGTGCGCTGTAACCACCACTACTAAATGATACCCCCTGGTACTGGAATGCATTGAATCTACTGCGAGTGGCCACACCGGGAGCGCCATTGAAAAATGCGTTCTGGACTACCATTTCGTCCACCAGTATAGATGCTTCGCTCGCATCACCACCACGAACAAAAAGGCCATTTTGTGTGCCCGTTTGCTGGGTACCAGGTAGCGTTTCGATAGCCTTTATTACATCGGCCTGCGCACCTGCCGTGGTTACAATATCCAAAGGCTTCAATACAGTTTTATTATTATCTGATGCCTCGAAAGAACCAGCAGTAATGGTAACCTCATCAAGATCGTGATAATTTGATTTCAGTTTTATTGTAATACCACTCACATTACCCTGAACTTTAATGGGAGCGCCTCCGTTTGAGTGGCCAACACTTGAAGCCACAATAGTCTGGTCGCCTTTTTCTGTGGTAGTAAATTTGAATGTTCCCGTACTGTCTGTAGTTCCACCATCGAGTGTATTGTCAAGATAGACACTGGCCCCTGAAAGAGGCTTGTCTTTTTCATCGGTTACTTTACCACTTATTATAGCTTGCGCCCATGATGAGGTAGCGGCAAGCAGCAATAAAGGGAGCACTAAAAGTGTTCTGTAAAAAGTAGTTGTTTTGGTATGTACTATTGGTTTCATCTTTAATTTCTAATTGCGATGTAAAATTAATTCCGCCTGATAGCACATGAAACACCGTTTCGGTCAAATTCGTGACTTTGTCGGTAAACGAAATTAAAATGACGGTGAAAAAGTTAAAATTAGTTAAAGTGGGTTAGCAGCATCTTATTTCCTGTTATAATAGAAAAAATTGATTTGAGGATCACAACGATCTCCTACTCAACAATTAGCAGTTTTGGCAATATCTGGCTCAACCCTTTATCTTTACATCTTCTGAAAAACCAATTAATTATGGATACCGTTTTAGATCTGGCCAATAAATATGCTGAAGGCCTTAAGAAAGTAGAAGAAAGAAGAGCAAAATGGCTGAAAAAATCTGAGGAGATAAAAAGCTATCTAACAAAAGTGGCTTCTGATCTGAACGAAAAGGCCGATTATAAGCCCGGCTATTATGTGGATATCTATTACCCATACAGTGAAGAAATAAAAGGCCATTGTTTTCACATGCCTTCAATAGGATTCCGCTCGGGCAATACGCCTATAGGTATTGTTTTTGAAAATGAGAGTGGCAGCACAATGGTATATTCTGAAAAAGGATTTCAAATAATATTTAACCCCGTACTTACCGGGCAAATAATAGTAGGGTTAAACCCTCATATCAATGACTTTATAAAAAGCGAGCCTCAATTTACTACCATCACAGTTGTAGATGATCCTGACCAGCTTACTAACGAAGAAATAAACAGAATACTCCTCGATGCCATGGAACAGGCGTATTATAGTAGCTATACCGGATTGGCTGAAACAGATGGGGAAATAAAATCACATGCGCCAATAGGTTTTAAAAAGTTTGAAACGACAGAGCCTGAACCTGCCAGGCTGGAAGCTGCAAAATAAAAAAGGCGCATTAGCGCCTTTTTTATTTTATTATACCTTAAACAATAATCTTAATGCAAGTGCGATCTAAGCATCCAGGCCATTTTCTCGTGCGCTTTCAGGATGCCTGTAAGAAAATCTGCAGTACCCAGGTCCTTATATTTATCAGATACGGGTGTGATTTCATTCCTTAACTGCCTGATGATCGTTTCGTGATCGTCGAGCAGATTTTGTATCATTTTTAATGTAGTGCTTTCATCCTGCCCTTCTGTTAGCCTGGTAGCTTTGGCAAATGCATTGATAGAACCAAGAGAAAAATGACCTAACATGCGGATACGTTCTGCTACTTCATCTATAATGTCATCTAACTGTTCATATTGTGATTCAAAAAACAAATGCATCTGGGCAAATGTGTGACCTGTAACATTCCAATGATAATTGCGCGTTTTAATATACAATGCCACTTCATCAGCAAGGAGCAGGTTCAGAAGATTAGAAACTTCGAGGAGGCTGTTTTCGGGGATTTCGATGTTTGGTTTCATAAACTAAGATGATTTAACATGGGAAAGATATTAAATAAATAGAAAAAACCTGATGAGCAACCGGCTATACTATGATTGATAAATATAATCAGCACTTACGTAAAAAACTATTTAGAGCGCCATAACTCCCAACTATCCAGTAATGAGTTAATAATAAATTAAGTTAGGCGTTAATTTCAATTAATGTATGGTTTGTAGCTTTCGGAAGCATTTTTGCCATGGTTAAGACTGAATATACTTCAACAAACTATACGATAGAACAGATAAATAATGCTGTAAATACAATTATAACCAGGCACGATAACGACTATAAGCTACATGAAAGCAATACAGGCTCTATAAAATTACTTTGCAGAACGGGATATAACTGGAATAATATAGCTGAGTTTACATGGAGCAAGGATAAAGACCACCTTGACATCATTATTGAATGTAAACCTAATCCAAAAGCGCCTTCAGTAAGACAGATACAACAGGAATACGCGGAAAAATATTTACTACAACTGTCTGCCCTGTTCGTAAAATATGCCGATAAATCGCCAGTTTTGAAGAATTCTGCCAATCGCTACAAAATTATTTTTAAAAAGAGAATGGGATTGATCTTAAGCTCTGTTATAATTGTAGTGGTAATATTGGTTATTATTATGTACTACGAATATCTAAGAGTAAGGTCTATTTATTAAGCCCTGCTACTTATTCCACCCAATTATATACTCTATAGCACATCCTGAAGCCACTTTAAAGGTATATCAGATCAATACCTGGTTTGATATTCTTTTAATGGCTTGTTAAGGAATATTAAATCCAATGTTAACCGGGGCAAAATTGTTTGCGGTGGGAAGTACGCTGCCCATCTTTGTATCATCAAAACCGAAACTATTATGAAAAAGAAGAACAAAAAAGTTAAAACGATTGCTTTATTAAGCGCAGCACTTATTGCACTCGTACCTTTGTGCTTAACAGTATTCGCTTAGGTTCTGAATTTCCCGGTTCTTGTGATTTCCTGAAAAAAATATTAGAAAGATGAATACCCAATATTTGCAGCCGACCTTGTTAGCTTTTGCTTGTGTATTTTATGCAGTTGCTTTTTTGTGGAGTGAGTTAAGAAAGCGCAAATTAGCTATAGCGGGTAATGTTATTTTTAAAAATTCTCATAATAAAAGCCTTTACAAAACTGACAAGGCTTTCAAAATATTAGGCGTTTTCTTCATTTTTATGATAATATGCTATGTGGCTATGCCTGTTGCCTACAAATTTTTTATTCCTATAAAGAGCCTCGACAATCCCTTACTTGATGCTATCGGCCTTCTTATACTAAACATATCATTAGTATGGATAGTAGTAGCGCAACTGGACATTGATAAAGAGCTATACAGATATAACAATGGAATTGGAGGCAGCGACAATTTGCAATCTCTACAATATGCAGAAAAGAAATTGATCTCCGGTTTGCTCATCATGTTTATTGGTGCAGTGGTAACGTTATCAAATATTATTGGTTCTGCACTGGTAATCGTCGCTCTGATCATTTACAAAAAGAATGTCCGGAACCTGGTGAAATAAAATGGATCCGATATTTTAACTTTCTCATTTTTATTCATCATTCTCTCAATTTCAACCATCTATAAATAAATAATTCCAGCAGTTATTGTTTAAGGACAATGGTTGTTAAACTTTTCATTTTATAGCAAGTCTTGAATATTACCGCTTATTATCTGGAGCGGCGATATTTATGAGATTTACTCCATTTCTACTACTTGCGATCGTAGTGTTTGCAAGCGCATGCAAAAAACATAATATCCCGACGCCCTCTCCAACTAATATTTACACTGTTACTGCAATCAATTCGCCCGAACCGGGCCGAATGCTTTTGACGCCATATTCTCTGACTAATTCCAGCCAGGGAATGGTGATAATAATGGATGAGAAAGGAAATATATTACAGCAACAAACCACTAACGGTGCTGCATTTTGTCTTAATAAATGGAATATTGCGGGGCAAACAGAATATACGTTTATACTAAACGATGTAAGTGCCTATCACATACCTCTAATTAATCAGCTGACGGGGTATGTTGTTGTTACTGATTCCAACCTGAATGAAATAAACAAAATAAACCTTTTGCCCCACAACGATATCACCACTGAAAATGGGCAAAACCTTGATGTACATGATTTCATATTACTGGATAACAGCACTACTGTACATTATATAGCTATGTGCTTTTATCAAAAACATGTTACCAATATACCAGATAGCCTGCATCCATCGCCCGGTGTTACTGTTGTCGCACCGATCATACAGGAAGTAGTAAATGGTACGGTAATATGGCAGTGGGATGCAACCGACTACCCGGAATTTTATGCGAACAGTGTGGAAGGAAACAATTTCTCTGACAGTACGGTAACACAGGACTATATGCATATGAACTCAATGTATATAGACTCGAGCGATAACAGCCTGATATGCTCATTCAGGAACCAAAACCAGATCATTAAAATAAACAGAACTACGGGAGCTATTATGTGGCGATTGGGAGGAAAAGACTCTGATTTTCCTTTAACACCGGACGAAATGACACTACACCAACATCATGCTACACTGACTGATAGCAACAAAACACTCCTTGTATTTGACGATGGAGATACCGTTCTGCGCCCTTATTCACGGATAGTTGAGTATCAGCTAAATGAAGCTGCCAAGACGGTCACATCATTTAAAGCATATAATATTCCTGAGCCATTTTCGGGGCTGATGGGTTCTGTACAGAAGAAAGGTGATACTTACTTTATAGGTGGTGGTACGGCCAATTATGTACTCGAGGTAAATTATGTGACAGGGCAAAAAATATTTGAAATGAAAGGCACGGAAACAAGCTACCGAACTTATAAATATTGAAATCGTCCTGATATATTTTAATATCAAGAAACAATTAGCACCTTTGTGCCAAATATGGAAATGGACACAAAGGATAAAAAACAGGCAAAAAATACAGATGAACCTTTATTGAAATTGAGTGACACTGCCCGCAAAGCAATTTTTATTATTCTGTCCGCATTGTGCCTCAGTACTCTAATATCACCGCCCGTAGCATTATTTCTTGGTCTTATTTCCGCACAATTAATAGGACATCCATACGCCCATCTGAATGGCAAAGCAATCCGGATATTATTGCAGGCTTCTGTAGTAGGACTGGGATTTGGAATGAATATACATACTGCATTGCAAGCTGGCAAACAAGGATTTTTATTCACCGTCGTTTCTATAACCGGAGTAATCATATTAGGGTTTCTATTGGGACGTCTCCTCAAAATTGAAAAGAAAACATCGCACCTGCTATCGTGTGGCACAGCTATTTGTGGTGGGAGTGCCATTGCTGCAATAGCACCCGTTATTAAAGCGGAGGAAAAGCAAATATCTATCGCATTAGGTACTGTTTTTATTTTAAATTCAATTGCATTATTTATTTTTCCACCCATAGGACATTGGCTTCATCTTTCGCAAACACAATTCGGGATATGGTGTGCTATCGCCATTCACGATACAAGCTCAGTAGTAGGCGCTGCAAGTAAATACGGAACTGAGGCATTACAGATAGCTACAACGGTAAAGCTTGCACGCGCATTATGGATAATTCCTGTAACGCTTCTTACTGCTATTTTTCTGAAAAGCGACACTAAAAAAATTAAGCTCCCTTACTTTATCGGCTATTTTGTACTGGCAATAATTGCTAATACTTATTTTCACTTTTTGCATCCTATAGATCCAATAATTGTACAAATATCAAAGCTTGGATTAACATTGACACTATTCCTGATAGGCGCCGGCCTCTCCAGGAAAAATATCAGGTCAGTAGGCATAAAACCATTATTGCAGGGTGTTATATTATGGATAATTATTTCAATTACATCTTTATGGGCAGTGTCAAATATTGTAACTTAAAGAGTTACAAACTCCCTATTGCTTTTTCATAATTAAACCTTGCAATCAAAAAATCGTATACGGCCTTTACATAATTCTGTTCGGCAGTATTTAAAGATTTTTCAGTTTCTAACAAATCGTCGTACTGAAATGCACCCAGTGAATATTGCTTTTCTTTATTCTGATAAATGACATTAGAAAGCGTATAATTTTCATGAGTAACCTGCATATTATGTGATGCATTTTTTAGCTCAGTCATTGTCTTTTGAATTTCATAGTTTATATCGGTTATTTCCTGCTTCAGGCGCAGATCTGTTTGTTGTGCTTTAAGCTTGTACTCCTTAATGTTATTATAATTTTTGATGTTGGAAGTAATGGGGATGCTCACTTTCACGCCAAAGTAGCTAAAGGGTGTCCACCATTTGCTTTGAGTGTAATTAAAATTGTCATACAGATATTGCTGAGAATAATTAGCAAAGAGTGAAACAGTAGGCAATGCATTTTGACGAACTTTATTTAGTTGCAACTCATTGTCTTTTTGCTGCAACAGTAATTGTTTTATTTCGGTCCTGTTATCTGCAGAAGCGTTTGCCTGAAATTGATAACCAGCGTTATTACCGCTAAGTGAATCTGATAATACAAGACGAACATTATCGGGCAGATTAACCTGGTATTTGAGATTATCCATTGCCAGCATATAGCTCTGCTTTGCTACTTCGGTTTGTACTTTGGCATTTTCATAATCTAATTTCGCGTGCAGATAGTCGCTTTCTATTAATGCGCCATTATTATATTTCCCTTCAGCTAATGTAAAATATTCTTTGTACCTCGCTTCATCATTCGTAGCGATGTCAAATTGTAGCTGTTTTAGTTGCATATTGAAATAGGAAACTGTGATCTGAGTCTTGACAGTTATCTGGTCTGCATGATTTTTTTCTTTTTCCAAGTCCAGATTATTTCTAGCGATCTTTATATTACTATTTATACCAGGTCTATAAACAACCTGGTTTAGATCAAGCCCTGCTATAGTAGCGTTTTTAGCACCAAAAGCTAATAATTCAGGTTCAGTTAATCCTACAAAACCTGCCGGTATATAAGTAGCCTGCAGTTGGGTATTATAATGTAAATTCCCAGAAGCACTGATTTCGGGTATCCATTCCTTTTTGCTTTTATTTATATCGTTTGCGGCAAGTACAGCATTGTACTCATTTGCTTTCACATCAAAACGATTTTTCAAACCAAGATCAATAGCCTGACTTAAGCTGATGGCCATTGTATCAGTGGCTTGTGAAAATGCTTTGAAAGAAATCAGCATTAATATTGAAACAATTATCTTTTTCATTTTGTTTAGTTTTTGAATAGTTATTAATGGGCTTCCATCATCATTCCTTCTTTTGCTTGTCCTTTTTTATATTTTATCAATAACACTATTGGCACGCAAAGGAGCACGATGAAGCCAGCCATCATAAAGCTGTGATTGTAGCTTACCAATAAGCCTTGTTTTGTTACTGCCTGGTCTAATATGTGATACGCCATAGTAGAAGATTCATCAGGACCATAGCCATTTGCGGCAAAACTTTGCGTAAGCGCTGCTGCTCTTTCAGAGCTTACCTCATTATAGGCACTAATGTTTCCAATCATGTTGCTGCGAGTGAAGGCTGTCTGGTTAGTTACATATATATTCATCAAGGCCACCCCGATAGCACCACCGAGCTGGCGCAACATATTAGATAGCCCTACAGCCTGTGCAAGATCTTTACCTGTTAGCCCTGCAACTGCCAAATCCAAAACAGGAAGGATCATGAAAATCGCACCTACTCCGCGTATAATAAAAGGCCAGAAAAAATTACCCTCATTTGATTCCGGAGAAGAGAAAGACATCATCATTAAAAAAATGAACGTCATTGCAAGACCTATTAAAATAATGATCTTGGGGTGCGTACCTGAATCGCTTAGTTTTTTTACTATCACCATACCGACTATAGTAACCAAAGAGCCCGGTATCATAAAAGCACCAGTTTGAGTAGCTGTCCATCCTAACGAGATCTGTGTGAATAATGGAAAGGCAAATAATGTTGCATTCATTATGATGCCTACTATCAGGTTCATCATATTACCCATCGCGAGATTAAAGCTCCTGTAAAGCCGAAGATTTACTGCGGGATAATCAATACTTAGCTCACGAATCACAAATGCTACGAGGCTTACCATGGAGACAATAAAACATTTTGTGATCTCGCTGCTTTCAAACCAATCTTTGGTTGACCCCTCTTCTAACACATATTGCAGCAAGCCGATGCCTATCACAAGAAAAAATATTCCCCATATATCAATTTTCGGCTTTTCTACACCTATAAGGTCAGGAACAAAATTCCATGACAGGATAGCTGCAGTAACTCCGATAGGAATATTTAGAAAGAATATCCAGTGCCACGAAAAGTTATCGGTAATAAAACCGCCGAGCGCTGGGCCGAAAGACGGACCAACAATCACGCCTAAACCAAATACTACCAGACCGGTTGTTCTTTTTTCAGGGGGAAAAGCGTCCATTATAATGCTCTGTGCAGTAGATAATATTCCACCTCCGCCTAAACCTTGTATAAAACGCCAGAAGACAAGTATCCATAAATTGGTAGACATCCCACACATTAAAGATGAAAATGTGAAGAGCGCTACAGAAGATGTGAAATACATCTTTCTCCCGAAAAGATTTGACAGCATACCTGATAGCGGAATAACGATGACATTCGCAATACTGTAAGCAGTTATCACCCATGCGATCTCAGAGGTTGTGGCCCCGATATTCCCGCTTATCTCGCGCAGCGAAACATTTACTACTGTAGTGTCTATCAGTTCCAGTATGGCACAGGATATGGCTGTAATCACCAATATCCACCTTTGAGCGCCTGAAGGATAAGACACCTGTGTTTTTACGATTGCATCCATGCTACTTCGTTTTAATTTTTACAAAAACACTTAATCCAGGAAACAGAACGGTCGGTTTATTTTTATCTGCAAAAAAATTGTCAATATCTATCCGCAAAGGAAAACGTTGGGTTATCTTAATAAAATTGCCAGTGGAATTATCAGGAGGAAGCAGTGAAAACCTTGCGCCTGTTGCTCCCATAAAAGAGGATACATGGCCCTTTAATATAAGCCCGGGATAGGCGTCTACCTGTATTTCCACTTCCTGGCCCGGCTTTATTTTGTAAAGCTGTGTTTCTTTGAAATTAGCAGTTACCCATAGTTGCTTTGTATCTATTACGGCACATAAAGTTTGTCCTGCACTTATGTATTGTCCTTGCTGTACAGCGCGCTTAGTAACTATACCATCGAAGGGCGCTATGACATAGGCATGGCTTAATTCTTCCTGTGCTAATGCAAGCTCTGCCTCACGCTGATTTACTAACGCCTGGGCTACTGAGATCTGCCTATGTTCGGCACCCGCCTGTGCCTGCAATCCCTGGGCTGTAGCAACAGAGGACTGCTGACCACTTATTGCACTTTCATAATCTGCCTGTGCTATTTGCAGGTTTGTTTTATCCTGTTCATATTGCTGCTGTGTTACTGCCTTTATCTCCAGCAATTTGTTACTACGATTAAAATCCTGCTGAGCCTTTGTGAGATTGGCTTTTGCAACGGTAATACTTTGCTTATAAGATGAAACACTTTGAAAAGATGCAGTAGCATTCTCAGTGCTTGATAGTGCTCTGATATCAGATACACCAAGATTGCCCTTTGCATTGGCCAGTGCAGCTGTTGCCTGCTGCACTTTAGCATAGAGTTCTGCTGTGTTAAGCACCATCAATGTATCACCTTTTTTTACCTGCTGATTATCGGTAAACCTGATATCCTGCAAATAAGCAGTAACACCCGACCTAATCATTGCGATGTTGCCATCGAGCTGGGCATTATCTGTGGTTTCATAATTTTTCCCTTTTATCCAGAAAAACAATCCAATAGCTATTATAACTATTGCAATCGCGCTGATGATGATTACCGGCTTCCGGCTTTTTTTGTTCTGTTCCATAGAATTTTTGGTTTTATATCCCGACCGTTCGGTTTGTTTTGGTTTAAAAAAAATATTTATTTCGTTTTTAGCATTGTATATAATCCATCCCAAAGGGTGCTTAATTTCTTTTTTAGCCTATCAAGCTTTTCTTCCATTATCAGGTTAATTCCGACGCCATCACTTATATAAATGAATAACTCTGCTATTTGCTCATTAGTCATTTCAGAAGCTATCTCTCCGCTGTTTCTTGCTATCTGTACCATTTTTGTCCATGCTCTCAATTCTTCTTTCTGATGTTGGTAAAGCTCTTCTTTAAAAGCAGGTAACATTTTAATAGCATCAAAGAGAATAAAATAATAATTAGCGCTGAATTCGGTGCCACCACCTAAACGCACAATTGCTCTTTTTGACTTCCTTTCTATCTCTTTTAGCATTTCACTATAAAACACATACAGAGAATCATGGGGTAAGCTATCATAATCTTCTACAATAAATGCGGTAAAGAAAAACTTTATCACTTCTTCAAACACCTGTTCTTTACTGCTGAAATAGTGATAAAATGCTCCTTTCGACAGGCCGGTCTGTTCTACTATTTCTTTCATCGTCACCTCTTTAAAGCTTTTCTGAAGAAAGAGCTTTAAAGAAACCAACAAAATATGTTCTCTTGCATCACTCATAAAAACCGACCGTTTGGTATGTAAATATACAAACAATATTTAAAATGCAAAAAAAATCTGAAACTTTTTTTGAGGGTGGTGGCACAATGATTTATAAACTACAAATATTAGATGTTCCTGTTATGCCTTCATCAGTAATAGCGGCAATGGATTATTATCCATCTTCATCTACCTTAAGGATAACTTTTGTGTCAGGTACAGTGTATGATTATAAGCATGTACCTGAAAGCATATTTAAGAAAATGAAGGCTTTTACTTCAAAAGGAACATTTTTTAACCAGCAAATAAAAGGAAAATATGATTTTGAGAAAGTAAAATAATCTAATAGACTAATTATGCCCGAAGGTCCATCTATTGTTATTTTAAAGGAACTTGTACAGCTCTATATCGGTAAAAAGGTAATAGCCGTAGCGGGTAACAGCAAAACGGAGAAGGAAAGAGCGCTCAATAAAAAGATAATTGATTTCAAGAGCTGGGGGAAACACTTTCTTATCTGCTTTGATGATTTTACTATCCGTATTCATTTGATGCTATATGGTTCTTACCGTATTAATGAGGAAAAAAATGCAGTACCACGCTTAAGCTTAAAATTTAAAAATGGAGTGCTTAATTTTTATGCCTGCTCGATAAAAATACTGAATGAACATCTAGATGACATATACGATTGGTCGGCAGATATAATGTCTGATAAATGGGACCCGAAGGCTGCACTGAAAAAATTAAAAAATAAACCTGAAATGTTGGTTTGTGACGCGCTGTTAAACCAGGATATATTCGCCGGTTCGGGAAATATTATCAAGACGGAAGTTTTATTCCGTATTAGAATGCACCCGTTAAGCATAGTTGGAAAATTGTCAACACAGCAACTGAATCAATTGGTGAAAGAAACCCGGGTATATGCGTTTGATTTCCTGGAATGGAAAAAGAAATATGAATTGAGAAAACATTACCTGGCATATACTAAAAGGATTTGTCCTCGTTGTCAAATTCCTTTTATTAAAGAACATCTTGGGAAAACAAACAGGAGAAGCTTCTATTGTAATAATTGTCAGATCTTATACAAATAGCCGCCTCGCCTGTCAATTTTTTCAATAAATATTATTTTAGCTTTTCTTACGAGCTGCTGTCTTTTTGGAGCTGCTGCTTTTTCTACCGCCAGACTTTTTAGAAGCCGATTTCTTTGAAGCAGTTTTCTTAGATGCTGTCTTTTTATGTGCGGTTTTTTTAGAAGCAGTTTTTTTAGAACCAGTGCTCTTTTTACTGATACTCTTTTTACTGCTGCTTTTTTTGGAAGGTACTTTTTCGCCTTTTTCTCTTGCTTCTGATAATCCTATTGCAATTGCTTGTTTACGGCTTGTAACTTTTTTACCTGACCGGCCGCTCTTCAATGTGCCTTCTTTTTTTTCGTGCATTGCTTTTTCTACCTTGTTCTGCGATCCTTTTGAATACTTACGTGGCATAGTTGTAAATTTTGGTTAGTAATGAATTATGGTAAAAAGATTTGTGCCAGCAAATTGCATGAGTCTACGCTACTTTGTTTTCTTGTATAGTCCAATAAGTTCGGCATGCGATATTATGTGACCTTTCATTGCCTTTTCCAACCCATGCTTATCGGTATTTTTATCGATATCTAGTTTAGTATCAAGAGCATAAACCATAAAATGGTAATGGTGTGTGCCGGAAGGGGGGCACATACCTTTGTAGCCATGCAGCATGGCGCCATTCAGACCCTGGCTGCCACCTTTATAATTTTCCGGTATATCGCTTGTTGTGTCTATGTTCCATACCACCCAATGTGTAAAGCCACCTGGACTCTGTGCATCAGGATCATGCACAATAAGCGCAAGAGATTTAGCGCTTGTGGGAACATTATTGATATGCAATGGCGGACTAGCTTCATCACCTTCACATGAATATTTAGCGGGAATAATACTATTTGCAAGAAAAGCACTGCTTGTAACGCTAAGATCTTTATCGTTTGTCACCGAAGTCATAGTTATGAAAATAAGTATGGTAAGAAATAAAGCTTGGGTTCGCATGGCATTGTTTATTGCATAAAAACTATACCAATCCTCTATTTAGTTTATAAACTAACTAAAGACTACTTAGCCTGCGATTGCATAAAATAAGGATCATGCCCAAGCACCCTGTAAATAATGAGTTATTAGTCTGCAACCAACTCTTCTATTAATGCAGAATTCTTTTCATTAACTACCTGCATCACCATGTTTTTTAAAGAAGAACACATAGGGCTATATATTTCCTTTTTATTTTCGGGCACATCCGACTCTTCTATCGAAACAATATAAATAAGTGATTCGGAAATATTAAGAGTATCGCAAATTTTCTTCAATGTATTATGACTAGGCTTTTGTGCCCCGGTTTCTATTAATGATAAAGCAGTCTGCGTTATTCCTGATCTTCTTGCCAATTGTGACTGCTGCATACCCAGATTTTTCCTGATCAATTTAATGCCTGCTCCTATGTTCATGTTAATGGATTTACAATTACAAAAATATTTTCAATACGTATGGAAAACATAAGTAGAAATACCTAATTTTTAAACATGGTTATTTCTACCTAAACGTAGAAAATATTAAAATTATTATAAATAAGCAAGTTATAAAAGAGTAAAAGTACTTTTAACTATAATTTATAAGCAATAATAATATGGCCACAGCTACTGATAGCACCAATAAAAGATATAAGACGAATGTAAAAACACCAGAGAATATAGTATAAAACCAACTTTTGCCAAAAAAATTACGACAGCTAAGGATAAAATGCGCCAGGGGTATAACAAATAAGAAAAGCCAGGTCCAGACGCCTTCGCTAGCGTCTGTAAAAGATCCAACCACAAGCAATAAAACCATCGCACTTACAAACATGAATACGTGTGTATGGAGACTAAACACCGCATAATTTACAAAATGATACTGCCTGCAATTGAAAAACACCATGTAAAGTAAGAGTGCCATTAGCGGCATGAGAATGAAAAATATCTTAGGAAGCAGATGAAAAAATTCGGTGTAAATCTCACTTATAGGTGCATCCATATCATACATCTGATGACGATAGGCATAAGGAAAAACAAAGTAATTATAGAAAGTAACGTAAAAATAATTGCGACTGAATTGAAATTTGTTGTCGGGTTGCTTAAAATAATCTTTTCTCGCGTCTTCCGACTCTTTCAAATATTTCTTTACTTGCCTCAGAGAATCGCAATCATGATCCACCGTCCACTTTCTACTTTGCTCTGACTCATTTTGCAATCTGTTATGAAAACCGAACGTCCATTCCTGAGTTATTGTCAGCAATTTATTTTTATCTGTACTTGAAATTTGTCTGAACCTGACGGCATATGCCGCTATGATAAAAAAAGTAACACTGATAAAAATGTATAAAGATATCGGCTGTATATACCTTGTGCGTTGCTTTTTGTAATACGCAATATCAAGTCTTCCCGGGTGTATTATCAGTGTCTTGAGTGTAATCCAGAATTTGTTTTCAAAATGAAAATAGTGCGAGATAAAATGAGACACCAATCCGACAAAACTATCATTATGCAAATGCGTGGCCTGCCCACATTGAGAACAATAATTGCCGGTGGCTATGTGACCACAATTTGGGCATTTTATTTCATTGATTTTGTTTTGAAGCATAATTATAGAATATACACATCAGCGCGGATTTAACAAATATATCATTAACCAATAATATTCCAAGGTGAGCATCACCTTAGAAATATTAATACTACTTTTGCTTCTAACCATCTATAAATGCCAACTTATAAAAAATCTTCAATGAAAAAGATATTTCTCTTCTACATTCTTTCTATAGTATTTACAACATCAGCTTTTGCACAGGGATATACAGGTCTTATTGCACGATGGCCATTTAATGGTAACGCAAATGATGTGAGTGGCAATGGGTTGAATGGTATTATACATGGCGCAACACCAGCAAAAGGCTATAATGGACTTGACAGCACTGCCTACAGATTTAATGGGAACGGTGATTTTATATATGTTCCTAATAACGACCTAATGAGTGTTTCAGGTAATATTTCGATATGCGCCCTTATAAAGCCGGAAGGATTTTACTCAGGAGAATGCCAGGGCAACGTTATATTGTGGAGAGGATCGCAGGAATCCACAGGTAATTTTTATGAGCTTGAATATTATGATAATGCTTATGACAGGAGCTGTGATTCGTTTTCTCCCAATCACGAAGTGTTTGCTATGGCTGTAGGTTATCCTACAGCATCTTTGCCAGATTCGGTAAACTACTATCCATCTGCTATAGATACCGGTAAATGGTATTGTGTAGTAGCTACTCACAATAATGATAGCGAGAAGATTTATGTTGACGGAGCTTTAAAACTGGCTATTTACAAGCCCTCACTAACTGATTCATTAGAAGATGCCATTGTAATAGGTATGTGCGGGGCGTTTACAGATACTATCGACTATCCATATCATCTCAATGCAGTAGTTGATGAGATCCGCTTATATAACCGGGCATTGTCTCAAAGCGAAGTACAAACATTTTGCGATTCAGCAAAAAGGCTACCCAATGATAGCAGTAATACTTCGGTTAATACGATAATGTCTCCGGAGCGAATCATAATAACACCCAACCCTGTAACAAGCATTATCACTGTTACAATGCCTCATGACTGGAGCGGAGCTATCGTGCAGGTGGTTAACTCAGTAGGCCAACAAATAATAAAACGTACTTTGGACGGCAATACCAATAATACTATTGATCTAAGCCTGCTGCCGCCTGGCATGTACCTGTTGCGTGTGCAGTATAATAATGCAGTGCTGACGAAGAAGTTGATCAAGAACTAGGGGTAGTACTTTGCTTTTGTATTTTAAGCTCATAACCTGATAAGCTTACAATTACAATTTGAGAGCCAACCATGGGACTCGAACCCACGCTGCTATTTACGAAACAGCTGCTCTACCAACTAAGCTAGATTGGCAAGAAGTAGTAACATTAAACCACTACTACTTCATAAAAATCTTTTACATCAAAATATCGCTGTGCAAGCACCTGTAATTCTTTTGCTGTAATGCTTTTATACGTTTTTATATTGTTGTTAAAGTTTTCTACCGTCATGTTGTTAAGAAGCAATGTGCGCCAGCGCTGCAAAATAGAGAATGGCCCATCAAGATCACCAAGCAGGCCTCCAAGCAGATAATTTTTTACCAGGAGCAATTCTTCATCTGGAGCTATCTCATTGCACAACACCTGCATTTCATGATAGACTTCTTTTACGGCTGCTTCCAATACATCTCGTCCGGCCTCGGTATGAATGATCATTGAGCCGCCATTCAGATATGGGGAGAGTGAGCTGTAAATACCATAGGTGTATCCTTTGTCCTCACGGATATTACTCATCAACCGAGAACCAAAATAACCACCGAATAATGTATTTAAAACAACCATCGGAGAATAGTCGGGATGATGACGGTTAGGGAACAGACGGCCTATGCGTATTGCACCCTGCACACCATTGGGATCATTAAGGACATTATACGTTCTTTCAGAAGGAGCAGGAGCGGAGAATGTTTCTGCAGCAAGATCTTTTTTTGCTATAGCAAATTTGCCAAACACATCATTCAGCCAGGTTACTTCTTTCTTATCCACCTTGCCGGCCATGAATATTTTTACATTTGCCAGGTTGTAGTATTGGCGATAGAATGCCAAAATATCTTCCCTGGTAAGTGCTTCTATCTTTTCTTTTTTAGAGAAGCGACCATAAGGATGAGATTCTCCGAACAGTAAGGCATCGATACGCTGGTTGGCAACAAATTCGCACTGACGCAGATTAACCAGCAGCCGTTCGATAGCATTCTTTTTATGTATCTCTAATTCCTCTTCCGGAAAAATTGCATCTGTTATTATTTCATAAACTATAGGCAGCAGGTTAGGCAAATGTTTTGTGAGAGAATATAATGTGACAGTTGCAAAATCATTCCCTGCATTTACTTTCAGGCTCGCGCCATAAAATTCAAGAGCTTCGTGTATGGCATGTGCCGTGTGCTTTGAAGTACCGTTTTTTATAAGTCCTGCTGTTGCATTAGCAACAGCGGGCTTCTGTTCGTACCAAAGCCCAGCAGGGAAAACCCAGTCGATCTCCACTACATCCTGTACACCGGCATTGATCCAGTATAATGGCAAACCATTGTCCAGCTTTTCTTCGCGAACGGGAGGTAATATGTAGTCAAACTCTATTGCGTCGTGTATATGTGGAGGCGTGGTGCGGTCCAATGTTGTCATATTCATTGTTTGTTCAAAGATAGGAGACTTAGTAATTACTCTTTTATAAATAATGAGCGCAGTTCACCTGCATCTTCAGGCTTCATTTTTCCGCCTAGTATCAATCTTATCTGACGGCGGCGCAACGCATCATTAAACATTATTTTTTCGAGGTCTGTTTCTGGAACTATTTCAGGCACTTTTCGCGGACGGCCATTGGGATCGAGCGCTACAAAAGTCATATACGCCTCATTGGAGAGATACTTGTACTGTGCCGAGAGATCTTCGCCCCAAACTCTAAGATATACTTCCATTGATGTGGTAAAGGAGCGGGTTAGTTTTGATTCTATAGTTAGCAGATTCCCCAGCTTTATGGGATTGGCAAATGAAACATTATCAACAGATGCTGTTACTACGGGACAGTTGCAATGCTTTTGAGAGGATATCGCTGCGGCAATATCCATCCAGTGCATGAGTTTACCGCCCATTAGGTTGCCAAGTGTGTTTGTGTCGTTGGGTAATACCAATTCAGACATCACAACATGTGTGTCCTGTGGATGCTTTATTTGCATTTATAAGACTTTTTTTAACCGCTTAAAGGTAGGCATTGAAATTTAAGTATGCGCTTTATGCTCCTACTGCATTAATCAACAATGTTTAATGGCCGGGTGCACACCTTTGACCCATTATTTTTTAGGCTGAGGTAATAAACACCGGGAGCAAGTGCGGGGTCCAATTTTATATTAGCCTGTCCTGATGTAACTGAAAGAATCTGTGAGGTTATTTTTTTGCCCGCAATGTCTATAAGATCATAAGTCCAGCTATCGCTTTTTTTAACTTGAGGCATGTTATCTATAAACACGTTATGGTTTGCAACAGGATTGGTATATATGACTATATCTTTTTGCCCCTGCATATTTGGTATACCAAGAGGGGCCAATAAGCGCTGTGTGTGAATTTTTACACTATCGGGCGATGTAAAAAACGGGTCATCGTAATATACACTCGCCAGCGGTGTTACTTCATTGGGACGATAAAAGTTCTCTACAAAAATATTCGTATAGTACCCCTGTAAAATATTAAAGTGGCTTAAAATGATAGCAGGAGCAGGTGCATCATCAATAAGAATACTATCCAGCTTTTGATAAACCGCTACAACCTGCAATACATCCATGTGTCCTGAAATATTTCCGCCCTGATCTCTTACGCTCAATTTCCCCCAACCATACACGGAGTCTGTTTCTGTAACTGTGGAAACACGCATACCGGGAGTATTGCTGTAGCCAAACCTTGCATAAGTAATATTGAAATTAACAGTATCGCTATAGCTCGAACGCCATCCGGTACGATAGGTAGCAGGAAACCCAACCAGAGTATGAGGTGAAGAATACATATTGGTTTGCTTCGGAAAAATGACACTGTCAGTAAGATCCGCCTCGCCGGTAAGATTAGCAAGACAGACACCCTGTCTGTTAAGATGTTCACCATATTCTATTATACCATCACTATTTATTTCAGTCAGTACGTTGTCTGTGTAGGGAAAAGTATTGGTTTTATTAATGATACTATCTGCGTAATCGTAAGGAGCAGGGGCAGGCACATGGTATTCAGGATAGCGGTAAGTATCATAAATCAATGTCAAAAAATCCCACCATCCGCCAGTTGTCGGTGGAAACGAGGGGACAGCCCTAAAAAAGGGCGGACCGCCATTAGCTATTCTTGTTGAATCTATCCCGATCTGACTTCTTGTATATGAAGTTTGATCGAGAGTGATCTGGGCATTTATATTTCCGCAAATAAAAAGCAGAAAGATGAGTATGTAGGTAATTTTCATGAGCTTAAAAATGCAAAAATAAATTTAAGCATTTCTTAATAATTTTCAAAAAACTATATGACCGTTATAAAAAAGGCTGCCATATTATGGCAGCCTCAGAAAATTTAAAAAATGTCTATTTATTATTAATTAATAACATTCAAGGTCTT
>Ga0134128_10001594_pt1 | contig 28929 bp, 16 predicted proteins | sample KB31754_FD_96462 | JGI IMG/M metagenome (GOLD analysis project Ga0134128, IMG submission 96462) | Terrestrial soil microbial communities with excess Nitrogen fertilizer from Kellogg Biological Station, Michigan, USA - KB3-175-4 | ecosystem: Environmental > Terrestrial > Soil > Unclassified ... | reverse complement strand
GGGCGCTTGCTACTTCGGGATGAACGATCTCGGCAATGCGATTGTTTGGGTCGACAAAGCGCTCGCGCTCGATCCAGGCAACAAGGATTATTTGAAGTACAAACAGTACGTCAACGATCAGCGCGCTGAAAAGATGGTCACCGATGCGGTGGCCAAGCAAACGGGAGAAGATTACAAAGCCGCTATTGCCGGCTATCAGCAGGCTCTGCAGTTAGCGCCGAAGAATGCTCGCTTATGGACCAACCTGGCCAGCGCGCAATACGCCTCTGACGATTTCAGCGACGCGTATGATTCCTACAAGAAGGCCGTCGATTTGGACTCCAGCGGTGAGAAACTCAACTGGTATTCGCTGGCCGCCATCGACGAACACTTCAATCGCGGCACGCAAGCGCTCAATGAATATCGCAAGTTTGTTTCTATAAACCCCGGCGACAAATTGGCTAGCGAGGCCAACGATCGCATCAAAGTTCTTGCTGCCAATCCGACCGCGACCAAGCGTCTGCCGACCCACGCTGAAGTAAAATCCGCGCAAGCAGCCCAGGACGCTTATGAACAAGGCGTTAAGCTGCAGCAATCAGGCAAGCTGGACGAAGCTGTCGACTTCTATAGCAAGGCAATGACGTTTAGCCCGAAAGAGGGCGCATACCCGTTCGCGATAGGCAGTATCTATCAGCAGAAGAACGATCTCAGCAATGCAGCGAAGTTCTACCAGAAAGCGGTTGAACTCAATCCCACCAATGCTGAATTCAAGAAGTACCTGCAAGTAGTTCTTGCCGGACAGGCTGAACCCCTGGTCGATGAAGCGTCGAAGAAGTATAGCGCCGGTGATTACGCGGGCGCTATTACGTTGTACAAGCAAGCGCTGCAGACGATCCCCAACGACCCATCGATTCACACCGACTTGGCGTCATCGTTGCAGGCAACCGATGATTTCTCGGGAGCCTTGCAGGAGTACGAAACCGCTTACAAGTTGGATCCGAAAGTATCGGCTGAAGATTTGTATTTCATCGCTGCTCTCAAGGAGCACTTCGGTCGCGGTGCTGATGCATTGAACAATTACCGCGAATACCTAACCAAGAATCCGAGCGGCAAGTTCAAGCAATATGCCAACGATCGCGTTGGTGTTCTCGCCAAGAACCCGAATAACGTTCAGCACCTGCAAACACGTTCCGAACGTGAAAGCACCGTCGCATTGCAAGGCATCTTCGATGAAGCCGTCAAACTGCAAGGCGCGGGCAATTACGACGAAGCCGATCAGAAGTATGCGGAGCTAATCGACAAGAACCCGAGGGAACCCGCATACTGGTACGCTCGTGGTACCAACTTCCAGGGCAAAGGCGATCTCGACAGTGCAATCAAGCACTACGACAAGGCAGCGTCGCTGGATCCTTCCAACGCCGACTACAAGAAGGCATCGGCGACAGCCAAGGATCTATTGGCTGGCCAGTTTGTGCAGAAGGCAACCGAGAAATTCGGCAACAAGGATTACCCGGGAGCGCTTGAGCTGTATAAACAAGCAGCCGGCATCGCTTCTAAGGCTGCACAAGCGAACATCTGGACAAACATTGGTATCGCTTATCAATACAGCGATCAGTGGGCGGCCGCACGTGAAGCTTACAAGAAGGGATTCGATCTGGATCCCAAAGGGGAAGCCGACAATCTGTACTTTATGGGCCCACTCGATGAGACGCTGGGCAATGGCAAGGCAGCGTACGACGACTACTATCAGTACCTTGCGACTGCACCGAAGGGCAAGTACGCCGCGCAAGCCAATGAAGGATATCAGCGCTTGTACAAGAGCAAGGCTGATTTGCACAAGATGCAATCCTCGCAAGAGATCGCGACCGCTCAGGCGGCTAGCGAGGCTTTCAACGAGGCCGTAAAACTACAGGGCGACAACAAGCTCGATGAGGCTCTCGCGAAGTATCAGGAAGCAGTGAAGACGACTCCGAATTCGCCCGACGTTTGGTACAGCATGGGAACTTGCTACCAGGCGAAGAACGATCTCGATAACGCGATCAACGCTTATCAAAAGGCTGTGTCGCTCAACGCGAAAGAACCGTCGTACAAGAAAGTACTCAAGGACGCAAAAGCAGCTAAGGCGGCGCCGTTAGTTCAAGATGCGATCACCAAGCAAACGGCAACAGCAGCAGATCTTGCTGGTGCGATTGCTTCATATGTTGCAGCTTTGAAAATCGATGACGACGGTGGCACTTGGCTCAACCTGGGAACTGCTTATCAAGCAAATAAGCAAGACCAGAAGGCGTTGGATTCATACCTTAGAGCTCTGCAACTCGATCCCAAATTGAGTGATGGCTACTATTACCTCGGAACGCTGTACGAGGGTATGAACAAGAAGGCACAGGCTGTCGATGCTTATCACAAGTACTTGCAGTCCCAACCAGCCGGACAGTACGCAGCTTCAGTCAAAGATCGCCTAAAGATCTTGAAGTAGCCGTTCCACTCAATGGTAGCGGCGGGCGACAGCCCGCTGACCGGAGACGCACAGAACAGCGCCCCCCGCCTGCATTAGCGTTCTACCGCTTTACATCTCTTTGCAACCGTTAATGGTTCTTTGCATCCGATTACGTATCTTTGCATCCAGTCGTTCAGACGTTAAGCTCAACCGGACAGTGGAAAGTTATTAACGGCAACCTCTGCCGTGTGGCACCGCTGTTTAGCATTGGACGAACGTGATGAAATCGCGTACCAAGCGAACTCATCGTTTCTCAGCACAACTGGCCGGCTTTATGCGCGGTCCGGCGACGGGCGCCTGCACGCTCTTACTCTTCGTCGCTTGCTGGTCGATGAGCGTCTCCCTCTGTGCATCGGCCGCCGGCTCGGCAAAAGGCTCCGTCGCTCTTAATCTAAGCTCCACGCAAGCCACACTCAGCGCCGGCAGCGCGCTCGGTTCAGCTTCCAGCGTAAAAATCCTTGTCGGCAATTCAATGCAAACAGTGACTGCCACAAGTCTATTGACTCCGGCGGAATACCTGGCTGCAATTCAAATGGCGACGGCAGGCAGGCAATCAATAATGGTGTCCGGCAGCGGCAGCGCCACCGGAGGCACCTTCACGACGAATTCGGTGAGTCAAACAATAAGCGCGCTAACCGTACCGTCCGGAGTCACTGCCGTCGATAACTTCGCAGCATCAAAGAATTTTAGTTTGACCGGTGACCTGGTGAATGCAGGCACGTTCTACGCGGTCTCCACAAACAAAACCGTTTCCACTGCCACCATCTCCGCAGCGGATATCACTAACTCCGGACTGCTCACCAGCATTGTTCCTGCCGGGGGAATCAGTGGATTTTCGAACTTAATCGGCAATCTCGGACTCTCACTCACGGCCGTGAACAACATACTCAACAACGGCACCATCAGCAGTGCCGGAGCCCTGTCTCTAACGGCGGGCAACAGCATCACCAATAGCTCTATCGGCTCGACGCCGGCTCTTATTCAATCGGCTGCGGGACTGAACATCAGCGCTCCGACAATCATCAGCAGCGCTCAAATCTCCGCGCTGCAAGGCAACATCAGTGTTCTCACCAACTCGTTTACCAACTCGAGCCTGTTGCAAGCCATGCAAGGAACGTTGAGCTTTCAAAATCTGAGCGGAACATCGCTGCAGATTGGCGGTGGCACGCTTGAGGGAACAGTTCTCTCGCTGGCGGCCAAACAAGGCACGGTACTCGCGAACGTGGTGGATCTGCCCAGCACCGTCGACATCACAGCTAACACATTTGATTTGACCGTTACCAATGGCACGCATGGCTTGTCGCTATCGCATGTTCCCACGTTGACGAGCGCCACTCTCTCGTATAACGGAGCAGGCGATGTGAGTTTCCACCAATTCGCCACTGCCGGCGGCAATGTCAATGTTAATACCACCGGCAATATCAGTGTGCTGGGTCCTGGTAACAGCCAAATTCCCGGCAGCATCAACACAAGCCCCGTGTCAGGCTCAGCAGGTGAAGTGACGCTGTCGGCTGGAGGCGCGATCAGCGTCGGTGACATCAGCACGGCCGCTGTGGGCAACGGTAACGGCGGCAATATTACTCTCGATGCCGGCACAACGCTCACCGCCGGTGCGTTGAACGCGTCCGGTGGTGCGCTGTCGGGAATCGCGGGCAACATCATTATTAAGGCCGGCGGTGCGGTGACCACAGGCAGCATCACGGACAGCGGATCGCCCGGCGGCACTATCGACATACAGTCGGCAGGAGCAATCAATGTCAACGGGAATTTGACCGCGCCAGGTGGTTCCCTCAGTCTTACCGGCACCAGCAGCAACATCACAGGCAAGGTCAACATCACAGGCGGTACCGTTTCAATCAATGATGACGACAATGGTAAGTTTCTCGTAGACCTCAGTCAGATTGGCAAATTCGCCGGCAGCAATATTCAAATCGGCTCCCTCAGTGACTACACTGCCGATATTGTGCTCAATGCCGATTGCAAACAATGCCTTTCCAACGTTACCAGCATAAGCTTCGACACCCAGGGACACTTCATCGGCACCGGACACACGATCACGCTTGGTTCCGCAACGGATTTCTCGGTGGTGGCAGAGGCCGGTATAAATACAGGTTCAGTGCTCGGCGCGCGTTCGGTATCATTTAGCACTGCTTCCGGCTTAACGGTAGACGGCAACCTGAGTTCGAAACAAGGCGACATTGCACTAACGGGCGGCAACATCAATGTGTTGGATAGCACGGCCGTAAGTTCATCAACAGGCAAAATCGCGCTCACAAGCACCGGCAATATCGGCGTAGGAGCAAGCAGCCTCTCCTCGTCCGGTGGAGATGTTTGGTTGAATGCCGGCGGCAAAATCACAATCAGTCATGCCCTAATTTCCTCGATATCAACAACGCAGAATGGAACGACAAACGGCGGTCAAATCGCCATCAACGCGGGCGAGTCACAGTCCGATCTGGCGTCCATTCTCGCCGGACTACAAGCAGAGCGGGTAGCAGGCAAGGAAACGCTTTCCGTGTTGGGCGGTACTCTCGATTCATCAAACAAGATCAACTCTTCCGGCGGTTCACTGGTAGAGATTGTGTTTCCGTCTGGGGTAGGCAAAAGCATCACCAATACTACGTTCAATGTAAACGGCGGGGTAATCTATGTTGATCCGCCGTCTTCAGACAACGTCAGCATCAATGGAGCGACAATCACGGCAACGGGGACAGCGCTCACAGGCGGTGAAACGGGCGGCGGAACGGGTGGCGGAGCCGGTGGCGGAACCGGTGGCGGAGCCGGCGGCGGCTCGCTGAGCGGCTCCATCAACGGCGATCCGGCGTCCATAACGGGAGCAGTCACAGGAGCATTCACTTCCGAGCTGCCCAGCGGGCTACCGCCGGCCACGAACTTCGATTTATCGGGAGCCTCATCGATAACGACAGGACGCGATAATCTTGGTGAATTGAACTCCGACAATGCGGCATCCGTTTTCCCAAACGACACCACCAGTGATGCTTGGACCCAAGCGATCTACTGCGCTCAACAGGGGACGCTTAAAGAAAACGAAAAGGGAATAACCAGAGACAGCTGGATATTAGCTGCCAACAAATGCCAACCCTTTTCCTTCGAAGCTCCCGACGGCTCGATAATAATCGGCAGCGGCCCCGCTGAGTTCGCTCCGGCAGCCGGGCATACCTTGCTGCTCAAGCAAGGCAAGTTGCTCGTCATCGCCGGAGCCAGCATGATTGTTGTACGAACGCCGATATGCAATATCACGGTTCCCGTGAACAGCGCTTGCACGGTCGAGTTTGATCCGTCAGGACTGGCGCGACTGACATCGCTTGCCGGTGGACGAGCGAGCATATCCTTGTCCCGTCAAGGCGAAACAATGATCCTGTCCGCCGCACCTGGCGAGCAGATAATTCTCGCCGAGTCCGCGGTCGCCGATACGGAGATCGCTTGCCAGCCTCCAGTGAGCAATAAGAAGATCGATAGCTGGATGGTCCGCATGGAAGGCGTGCGCGGACAGAAGTTCTCCTTCGACCGCAGCGAGATGGTGGCGCAGGAAGGATTACTCAACTGCACGCTCGGCTGCTTCACCAAACTTCAGCAAGCGATGATCGATCAAATTCGCAAGAGCATGCTGCTCGAGCAGCCAAAAGAATTGAGATCGATGCTGCCAATCAGATTCAAGACAGTGATTAGCAAAGCTACTCCGGCGACCAATCATATGCAGGCAGTCGGATTCGGCAAGGTGCTTGATCTGACCGTTCCGGACATCACCACCATCACGGCGAAGAGCGCCACCGTCAAATATGCCGCGAACGCCGCGGTAAGCATAGACAAGCCCAATGCTCTAACCGTAAAAGCCGGCGACGTGATCATTTCGGCATCATCGCCAACCGACGTCACCGCTGGAGCTTATGCGATTCACTTGAACGCTGGAACGATCGCTATGATTTCCAACCGCGGCGATCACGTGGTGGTGCGCAATGTGTATGAAACTAGAGTGGGATCGATCAGTGTTTCAACCCCCGACAAGAAGGTGCTCGGCGCGCAAGTCGGACAAGAATTGATCATCGGACATACAGGCTATTCATACGGTACAGTTCTCAGTGAGGATGCCGTCGGGCGGCGGCGCCTGCGTCATGAGGAACTCGGCAAGCTCAGCAATGTCCTGACGTCGGAAGTATCGCTTGTGTCGCTGCTGCAAAACACCGACGTGCTCGCCCAGTTGACCCGCAGCGAGCTGCCTGACGATAAAGCACTGGTCAACAAACTGGAAAAGATGGCGGTGGTGCTATCGATGATCACCCAAGGCCACGGCAACTACTCAATCGTCGGCCAATAATCGTCGCTAGAAATCCGGCCTTTGCGAAAATCGCAATGATCAGCCCCTCTTTTTGTGCGATTTTAGCAATTTTGCGATATTCGCAAAATAATGAGCCCTCCGCTTTGCGATTTTCGCAAGGCTCGGATCCCAGTTAGTGAAACAAAGGGAAAGGAGCGGGCAAACCTTATTCGTCGTCGTCGAGGTCGGCGTCTTCGGCACGGTCGTAGTCGTGAAGTTGCTGCTTCTCTTTGCGGCGCGACGGGGCGCGGTGGCGGTTGCTCAATTTTGGAATCGCCTTGCCGCGTCCTTGTTCGCCGCCAACATATTTGACTGCGCCGGCGTCCACCTTCTGCGAGGTTTCCTGGCGAAACTTTCGCTCTTGCTGTGCCTCTGCCACTATGGTGCAATAACTCTCGTATCGGGATTTCGGGATGCGTTCAACGTGAGCGAGTACATTGCAATTCTGCTCCGCTAGATGCAGGCAGTCGCTGAATTTGCATTCTTCCGCAAACTGAGCCAATTCGGGGAACTGCCAGGCTACTTCAGCCGGCTCCGGATGCCTGAGCTGATCGAGGCTATAACCGGGTGTATCGGCAATCCAGCCTGGTCCAATTTCGTGTCCATGATCCGCCGGCACCTGGTAAAGCTCGCTGGCGCTGGTCGTATGCCTGCCGACGAGCAGCTCTTCGTGAACGTCAACTTTCAGGTGCAACTCGGGATTGAGGACATTCAAAATGCTGGATTTGCCTACCCCTGAAGGACCGGTCAGCACCGACCGGTTGCCCGCCAGCTGCCTTCTCAGCTCTTCCATGCCCAGCCCGGTTTTAGCCGAGAGCGCGATCATGGAATGTCCTGCTGATTCATAAATGTTTCGTAAAGCAGATATTTCCTCATCTGTAGCCAAATCGCACTTGTTTACACAGACGAAGGTCCGCACTGCAGGCAGCTCTAGCTGTAGGTGTACAAGGTAACGATCACACAAGAGGCTGTTGAATTCCGGTTGGTGGATGGCCTGTACAATAATCACTTGGTCCACGTTGGCGATGTACGGGCGTGTCAGCAAGTTTTGTCTGTCCAGCCTCGCTGCAATCACCGCTGAGCCACGCTCCTTGTTGTCCGTGAGCTCTACTTCATCCAGGTCTACCCTGTCGCCGGCAAAGATGGACGTGCCTTCCTTTTTCAGCCTCGCCCGTACCGGGCATTGAAGAACGGCATCCAGCTCATCTGAATGAACCAGATAGCCGCCTGCATGTCTGCGCAAGACCGTTCCTGTAACCATTCGTACCGCTGAAGCACCCTCAATAGCAGAAAGAAAGCATACACGAAACAATTATCGACTTACAAACGCTCATTTGCGAGAATCTCTGGAGAACCAATGGCCACCGCAATTATGGAAACACCGGCAACTTCAATTCAAACCAACGACGGACTCCCTGCAGAGCCATCCGTCGCGCACATCCGCAATATCGCCATCATCGCGCACGTCGACCACGGCAAGACGACGCTGGTAGATGGGTTCTTGCACCAAACCGGGGTGTTCCGCGAGAACCAGGAAGTCGTCGATTGCGTCATGGACTCCAATGCGCTCGAACGCGAGCGCGGCATCACCATCTTGGCTAAAAATACGGCCGTCGAGTACAAAGACCACCTCATCAATATCGTGGACACGCCCGGGCACGCCGACTTCGGTGGCGAGGTCGAGCGCGTACTCGGCATGGTGGATAGCTGCCTGCTCATCGTTGATGCCGGTGAAGGTCCGATGCCCCAGACGCGATTCGTGCTACGTAAGGCGCTCGAACGCGGACTGCGTCCGATAGTCGTGATAAACAAGATTGACCGTCCGAATATCGACCCGCACGACGCGGTTGATAAAGTTTTTGACCTGTTCATCGAACTGGGCGCCACCGACAAGCAGCTCGACTTCCCGTATGTTTTTGCCTCGGGCGTAAAAGGCATCGCCAAGGTCAAGGTAGAAGACGAAGGCGAAGACCTGCGCCCGCTGCTGGATCTGATTCTGACTCATTGCCCTGCGCCCTGCGGCGACTCGAACGCACCTTTGCAGATGCAAGTTTCCATCCTGGACTACAGCGACTACCTCGGACGCATCGCCATCGGCCGTATTTATAACGGCAAGATCGCCGACAACCAGCAAGTCGTTCTCCTCAAGGACGGGGACGTCACAGTTAGAGGAAAAATCACCAAGCTCCTGCGCTTCCAGGGATTGAAGCGCATCGAGGCCACTAATGCCTCCGCGGGCGAAATCGTGGCAATCGCCGGTTTTTCCAACGCCAACGTCGGAGACACCATCTCCGTAGCAGAAGGTGCGGTTGCTCTGCCCCGAATTCAAGTCGACGAACCGACCATGAAGATGGCATTCATGGTCAATGACAGTCCCTTCGCCGGACAGGAAGGCAAGTACGTGACGTCCCGTCACTTGCGCGATAGATTATTCCGTGAATTGGAGACCAACGTCAGCTTGCGCGTAGAGACCACCGACAGCACCGACACTTTCATGGTCAGCGGTCGTGGAGAACTACACCTCGGCATTTTGATTGAAACCATGCGCCGTGAAGGCTATGAATTAGCCGTTACCCGTCCGGAAGTTATCGTCAAACAAATCGACGGCAAGCAATGCGAACCGTTTGAGAAACTGTTGATCGATGTGCCGGAAGCATATATGGGTTCCGTAATTCAGGAACTCGGACCTCGCCGTGCGGAACTGCAGAACATGCATGTCGATCATGGTCAGGGCTTGCTTGAATTCGCCGTGCCCACCAGGGGCTTGCTCGGATTCCGCAGCGAGTTTCTCCGATTGACCAAGGGCAATGGCGTCATGAACCACGGTTTCATGGAATACCGCCCATGGGCAGGCGAAATCGCTCAAGGTCGCAACGGCGTTCTGGTGGCATGGGAAGAAGGCGTCGCCACAGGCTATGCGCTGCAAGGCGCCGAAGATCGCGGCAATTTCTTCATCACGCCGCAAACGCGAGTTTACGCCGGCATGATCGTAGGCGAGTGCAACCGCCCGCAAGATCTCGACCTGAACGTTTGCAAGGCGAAGAAGCTCACGAACATGCGCGCCGCCGGCAGCGAAACGCTGGTGACCCTGCAAGCGCCTATCGAGATGGGTCTCGAGCGGTGCCTCGAATACATCCAAGACGACGAACTCGTGGAAGTGACACCACAGACGGTGCGCATGCGCAAACGGCAGCTCAGCCGCGTCAAGAATCGCGGCGGCGGCTAACTTGCACACCGGCACCGCCGGCTTCTAGCTGTCCCTAGTGCCCCTTTTGCTTCGGCGTCCAACCATCGGCAGCAAGAGATCCATATAACGACGGAGCGGCCAACGCCGGGAAGTCGATCGTGGACTCACTAACCACTACTTGCGGCAGGGACTCATAAGTCTGTGCGAACGAGCGCGCAGTAATCAATGCATAACTGGATCCAGGCTCGCCGGCAGCGGTGTTGTAATCGTAGTTGGCCAACCAACCGAGCGGGTGTTTGTTCAACGCGCCAAGAACGCGATCTGCTGCCGAAGCCTGTGGAGTACTCATATCTCCCCACGGCGTTTTCAGATTCGTCTTTCCGTAAACCGGCGCCATCTTCACAGGCGGCGCATCGACCTTAGTCGGAGCCGTGAAATTAGTCGTCGATTGCAACTGCTCGGGCGAAGTTTGATACGTTTTGAGGATTGTCTTCTCTGTTACCGGCCATTGATTCGTCATGCCATTCTCCACTACTGGTTGACCGGCGGCATCAAGTCTGGTCGCCACCCAGCTTCCTGGGGGCGCCGCTTCACCGGCCTGGTTTTCCAGCGTCGGCACCACTCTGCCGGCTGCTTCTGTGATCTTGTCGAAGTTGACGTTATAGAGCTGTTTCTTCGCATCTATGAGATCCGTGCTGTTGGCCTTGAAGAAGTCTTGCGCGCCTTCGCTCGTCAATGTCGCAGGCGTATCGCTCGCGGCGCTGGTGGCACGCGAATACAATCCGCGCCAATCAACCTGCGCCGCTCGATTGCCTACGAAGCCGCCGACAGCCGCCACCGGCGCATAAGCGAGGGTGGTGCCGACCTTGTTGCCCAGATCTTCCTGCGCATAGGGAAGGGTATTTTTGTCTTGCCACACCGAGTAGACGTCCGGTGCAAGCATCGCGGTCACGCCGAGCGCCGACAAGCCATAGAGAGCAGCTCTGCCATAAGGGTTGGTCGACATAAGTCCGGCCGCGACGCTAATGCCGAACACTTCTGCGGCATGCACCGGATGTTCGTACATATCTTTAAAGCCATTCTTAATGCCGGTGGGAATCCAATCTTTGGCACCCCAGAGCAGGGATGCTTCATCGGACAACTTTTGGCTGACCGAACGTTGTTCGGTTTGTGGACGGTCGTTAGCTACATCTGACATGGTTTACCCTCCAAAGGCGTGTTTCACTACGGCGCGAACGATGTTCGCGCCCTTTGCGAGCCGCTGCCCGCGCGGGAGTCTGTGCCGGCTGATGGCAGCCGGCGACGATTGTATTGGGCACCGACCGACGGCCGGTGCTGCTCTGCTTATGCGCGCGCCAGTAAGCTAATCGCAAAATATGCAGCGATCGAAGAGACGATGTCGCAGTGATTCAGCGGCCGCCCGTATAACGCAGCACGCAACGCATCGCAGCGGCTGCGCCAAGGCGCCTCCCGCTATGTTTGAGCGCGGCCCATAGGCGCGCGTTTATTCAGCTAACCATCGCACTCCTCGATGGTTTCCTTTGCACGGCAGCTTCAATGGAAGCCGTCGTTCCTTCCACTTTATTCTCTTATGCGAAACCCACCCTGCCATATAGATATACGCGTTTTCCGCAAAGTTCGACATTTTTAGTGTCTAAAACGCAAGGTCTAATCCTCAGGCTTCGGCGTGGTCCCAGTTGTTTGGGCCGGGCGGGGAGGTTGCTCGACCGAGCAACTCTTCTTGCTCATTCAAGTCTCTATGCCTAACTTAGGCAGTATCCACAATTGCAACGCGAAGTAGAGAGCAATGAAGCCCACAAGCCATAAAAGCTGTTCCATAGCGCCTCGCAATGGGCTCTAAGGAAGCCCGATGCTATTAGTTAATCAATTCCATTTTGACACAAGTTCAGCCTGCCACCTCGACCAAACCGGTGCAAAACAAGCCGGCTAGCGCGCCACCGGTCACGGTACCAGCGGTCGCGGCAGTGGCAACTTCACCAAGAGTCAGTAGAGTCTCGGCACCGAATGCCGCTTCGACTGCTACAAACGCTGGTGCTATAGCCAGACCAGCCGCCGCGCCAACCAAAGCGCCTTCGCCTAAGAACTCCAAGTCCTGCAAAACAGTACCGTTGCCACTCATTACATCGTGGAAATTATTGCTTACATGATTCCAGATTTTGCTGAGCATAGATGGACTGCTCGATCCATAGGCGTCCTGCGCATTCAATCCCTGCGGTTCGCCGGAGCGGGTTATCATCGAGTTTGAGTCACCGACTATGCCCAAATAAGAATCGCCATCGTGAGCCATAAGTTATTTCCTCTAAAGAATTCCGCCATCAGAAATTCGATGCTTCGATCATGGTTGGCGGTTTGGAGGCATAAGCGCAAACCTCCCTCTGATTGTCTGGGCCGCCATATTGCTGGAACGGCTTATCGAGAGCCTACCGGGTACGCCGTTAATTCGGCGTTAACGGTAAGCGCAGGCAGAACAAAAACGCTGAGCCTAACGTCGTTGCCTCGTTGAAGCATTTGAAGTGTTGGGGGTTGCGAACATGCATGCAACGAGAAAAACGAATATCTATGCGCTCATTGGCCGCATACTGATGAGCATCATTTTCATCGTCAGCGGGTGCGCCAAGATCATGGAATGGAACGGCACCCTGCAAATGATGGCTGCCAAAGGCATTCCGGCAGCACCGGTTGTTCTTGCGATTGCCACCGTGATCGAACTTGCCGGCGGAATTGCTATTTTGTTCGGTATCTATTCTCGTATGAGCGCGTTAATCATGCTGCTGTATCTGATACCAGTCACGCTGACCATGCATGATTTCTGGGCGGTCATACCTGCTCAAATGAATATTCAATTAGTGAATTTTCTGAAGAACCTGGCGATCATGGGCGGGCTCGCTATGCTGGCCGGTTACGGGCCGGGGCGCTATAGCGTGGGCAGCGAGAAGTACCTCTATGACGCCGAGTACAAGGCGCCGGCGCGCGGCGAGGCACCAGTGGGCCGCGCCTAGGTTCACTGCAATGCGCACCTCACGTGGTGGCACTCATATGCCGGAAGCTCGTGGGAACCGAACTGAACAAGGCACCGTCGGTTGGGCTGCAATGTCGGAAATACCGATTTAAAGGGATTGCTCCCTGTCACAAGGAGGAGCTTGTATGAAGGATAGAATCATCATGCTGGCGCTGTCCGCTGCCGTAACGATCGGCGTTGCGCCGGCGTTCGCGCAAGTAAGCCAGGACGCTAGCGTGGCCAACAACGATAACGTCATAGCGGATTGCATGATCCAGCAGAAGCGTTGCTACAAACGTGTATACAAAAAGTGCGCCAAAAAAGTGCACAAGAAAGTTGCTGCCAAACCGATAGAAAAGGTGACCAAAATTGAAACCACCAAGACTATCGAAAAACCGGTAGTAATTAACCAACCGGCCCCACAACCCGTGGAGCAACCGGCAGTGGTGCAACAAGCAGCCTGCCAGGAACAACCAGTGATCATCGATCGCTTCGAGAAGCGTCATCGCAGCTTGATCCATCTGGGTCTGTTCCCGTTCAGCCTGTTTGGTCAGTAGTTCGATTAAGAGTAGGAACCCATCAACTGGAGCGCTCGTCGAGCTGCAGCACAACTGAAGCAAACGAGAGCTCTCTACGGAGAGTATTAAGGAGGAGCCTTATGAAGAATCTTCTTAGCCTCGCTGCAGTAGCCGGCATTCTCGCCGCTACATTTGCACCGGCGGCCCACGCTGAGGAATTCGTAGCCCGTTACACCTACCTGGTGAACGGCGCCGTCGCCCCAGCAGCCACCGTGCTTCCAGCGACATTGAACCAATCCGCGATCATCGATAACGGAGCTTGCGGCGCCACATTGACAGCGCCCGCCGTCATCGATAATGGTTGCGGTGCAACGTTGACAGCGCCCGCCGTCGTCGGCGGAACAGCCCCGATCATGGTGCAAGATCATGAGAACATCGTTCCTCATTTCTTCCACCTTGGCGTGTGGCCGCTGGTCGACTTCAGCATCTTCTAAATTGCGCGGCATACATTGCCGCACGATGGAATGGTGATGCCTGTTCGTCAGGCGAGAGCCGAATCAGAGAGATGATGCAAGTCATGGGCTCCGGGAAACTTCCCGGAGCCCATTTCGTTTGCTAACACTGGGATCGCAGAAGCAGCAGGCTAGACGCCTGCGATCCCAGTGTTGCGAACCCCGCTGGTAGCCTGCGCTCCACTTAAATACCGCAGTACTTGATGCAATTCTTCCGGCGCCGGCAGCACAAACTGCGCGCCAAGCGGATCGTCGCCACCAACGCGAACGCTGATGCCACGATGCTCGTTTACCCACGAGAAGGCCGGTGTGTCCGACTCACTATCGCCGGCATAAAAGTAAAACCAATGATCGTCAGGCCCCCCGAGCGCGGTGGCGAGAAATTGCAGCGCCGCGCCCTTGTCCCAGATGCCGGCGGGCAGTACTTCGTAGCTGGTCGGCAGCGCTCGAAAGTTGAGTGCCGGATATTTCTGCTGAAGCTTCGCGATGCCGCAGTGAATTCCAGACAGCAACTGCTCCGGCACCAGGTGCCAATGCAGGCACAACGAATATCCATGGTCCTCGATAATGGCACCGGAATTCAAGTCTACTAATGTAGCCAGTTCGTCGCGCACCGCATGCAAGCCAGGCAGAGCCTCGAGTGCCGCAGGTTGAACAACTTGCTTCCCGTCGGAAAAATGCATCTCGAGACCATAGCTACCGGCAAAAATGAGTGAACTTCTCCAAAAGTCTCCACGCAATTGGGCGACACTGCGCGCACTAATGACGGCGACGTCAACGTGGGACTGATCGGCGAGTTGATCGAGAACAGCCCGCAGATCTTCGTCAACGCGTGCCTCCTCCGGTCGTCGTGCATAGGGGACGAGCGTGCCGTCGCGATCAAGAGCGATCAGCCAGTGTTTTGCCGCTGTCGCTCGGTCTAGCGCCTGCAAAAGCTTGTTCATGCGTGCTTCCGTATCGGTGTGCTTGCCGAGGCGGCCACATCATTGCGACCTTTTGTTTGCAACATCGAAGGCCATTGTGCCACCAGGCGGCGGTAAAGCTCTTCGTACGCATCGACCATTCGTTGTTTGCTGAACATCGCCGTCACGCGCTGCCGACAGCGATCAGGATCAATTTGCTTGAGTTGATCGAACCTGGCGACCAGATCGTCGACGGATTTGCCGATAATCGCTGTTTCTCCATCGGAAAGGACCTCGCGCACCGAGCCGCGGTCGAATGCCATTACCGGCGTACCCGATGCCAGAGACTCGGCCATCACCAGTCCAAATGGCTCATCGAAATTTACGGGATAGACGGTGGCAAGCGCGTGATTATACAGGTCTACCTTCTGCTGATGGTTGACCTCACCTACAAACCTGACGTCGCGCGCGTTCAAATGCGGGCGAATCTGTTTCTCGAAGTAATCCTGGTCGGTGGCGTCAACCTTGCCGGCGAGAATAATCGGCACATGCAGGCGGCGTGCTATTTCTATCGCCTGGCCGGTGCCCTTATCTTCACACAGGCGTCCGATGAACAACAGATAATCGCGCTTGTTTTTACCGTCTTTATCAAAGCGCTCGACATCAATGCCGTTATAGATAGTGGCAACGTAATTGAGCTCATTGGGATAATTCAACCGTTTGTACGCCTCGCTTATCGCCACGTAGGGCAGATTAGCGTATTCAAGATAAATGGGAGCACAATACGGCTTGATGGGATTGTGGTTGGTAGTCAGCACCGGCAAGCCGAGATCGGCAAGAAATGGCAATGCAAGCCATCCCATATGATTGTGCACCACATCGAATTGATCGCGCATTTCGTGCAAGCGCAATAGAGTGCGCAGCTCATAGGCAGACCAGCGGCGATCGAGTTCGCCGGCGCGGCGCAGGGCACGCTTGGTTACTGTTTCGAGTCGAGCGGATGTCTTCGAATCGCCGGAAGCAAACAACGTCACTTCATGGCCGCGCCGCACGAGCTCGTCGGTGAGGTTGCTCACAATGAGCTCGGTGCCCCCATAACCCACGGGGGGAACTTGTTCGATGTTTGACGCCAACTGAGCTATCCGCATTCTGTCTTCCTCCGGGGCGACGCATGATACGCCCACCAGTCCATTTAAGATTCAATGGTTACTCGTATCCTGCCGGATTTGTGCAGCACCTGACACGAGCTTATGCCTTCATGCTTGATGAAACTGAGATCGAGAATCGCCTGACCGACGCGCAGTCCCCGCACAAATACGCGTCCGAACCAATCAGGAAGATCCGGTTCTACAATGCGAATGACGCCGTTGCAGGCATCGGGCTGCAAATTGAGGCTGGCTTTAAGCAATTGCAGTGTGCTGCCCGCGGCCCAGGCTTGCGGAGAGCACGACACCGGATATTCGATCGGTCGGTAGCTGCCGTCGCGCTCGAATCCGCAGAATAATTCCGGCAAGCGGAAATCCGGCTCGAATTGAGCAACTTCCAACAGGCTGAGCATGATTCTCTGCACGTCGGCCGTCCGCCCGAGACGGCGCAAACCCTCAGCGATGATCGAGTTGTCGTGGGGCCACACCGAGCCATTGTGATAGCTCATCGGATTATAGGCGATGGTGCTCTTCGACAATGTGCGCGCGCCCCAGCCGCAATACAATTCCGGACTCATGATGCGGTCTGCCACCGCATGCGCTTTGTCGTCATCGAGGATACCCGTGAAAAGCAAATGCCCTGGGTTCGAGCTGATTACCGACGCCGGCCTGGCGTCCGCATCGAGAGCCAGAGCCACAAAGCGTTCGGATTCGATCCAGAAATCGCGTTGAAAGCGTTGTTTCAGATCGGCGGCGTTGATGCGCAGCTTGCGCGCCATGCCGTAGTATCCCAGCAGATCCGCGATCCGCGCTATCTCCAACCAGGCAGCATAGATATATCCCTGCACCTCGCACAAGGCGATAGGAGGCGTGCACAAGCTGCCGTCGGCGTGCATCACGGAATCGCCGGAGTCCTTCCAACCCTGGTTTTCCAGCCCCTTTTCGCTCTCGCGAATGTAGGACAGATAGCCTCTCTCATCGAGAGAACTCTCGATGAAGTTGAGTGCGCTTTTCACTTGCGGCCATAACTGGCGGGCGAATTCGAGATCTCCCGACCAATCGACATACTGCGCCAGAACATACAACCAGAGCTGAGTGGCATCAACCGTACCGTAATAAGGCGTGTGCGGAATTTGGCCCGTGCGCGCCAGCTCGCCCAGGCGCAACTCGTGCATTATCTTACCGGGCACCTCAGCGCGATATACATCGGTGGCTTTTCCCTGATAGGCGGCTAGCACTTCCAAACATTCGCGCGCCAGATCCGGCAAGAAAGGCATGATTTGCCAAGCAGTAATCGCGCTATCCCGTCCGAACACGGCGCAATACCAGGGAATACCCGCGGATAATCCCTGTCCGCGCGGGGTCGGTTGCCGGAGAATATACAGATCTCGATAAGCGCGATCGATCGCCAGATCAAAAACTTGATGCTCCGTTTTGATGCGCGTCGCTCGGTTTTGCCAGTCTTTGTATTTTTGATCAGCGGTGCGTCGCGCTTCGAGATAGCCGAGTTTTCTCACTTCGCCTGTAGTGCGTCCGTCCCAGCGCGTAGTGATGCAGGTTTGAAATTCGCGACTGCCGCGCGCCGGCAGCACCATGCGCAATACCACCTCTCCTTCGGTTATGGCATCAGGCGTGACGCCGAAAAATTCGATCACCGTCTCCAGCAGGGAATTGTCCAATCCCCTGTAGGCAAGGAACAGGCTGCGCCCATTCTTCCCGGGTACGGGCAGCATGCGTTTGCCCCGCTCGGGCACGTTCAAACCACGAACTTCGAACATGTCCGCGAAGTCCGATTGGTATCGAAACTTGAGGGTGATTTCCAGTGGCTGGTTGTGAAAGTTCTGCAGAAGCACGCGCTCCCACAATGCATCACCAAGCACGACATCGCGCTGCGCCATCAAGGTTTGCTGCGGCACCAGATCAGTTTGCGGGTTGGTGTACAAGAACGTGCCGGCATAGCCTTCCAACACGGAGCTGGAAAGAAGTGAGAGCGGAATATCATCGAGCGTCATTTCCCATTCACTGAGATGGCGGGTGTCATAGCGATAATAGCCATAGCCGAGCGTATTGCACCCCGGTATATTGGCCGTCTGATCCATCACCAGAAAATGGCTGCCGTGTTTAAGAACGAGTCGCGGGTGAGCGGCATCCGTGAGGACGAACTGCGTGCCCTGACACAGCGCTCTCGTGTCTATCGTGTAATCAGGCTGAACCAGTGCGTTGAAATCTTCGGTGGATTCCGAAGAACTAGCGGAAACTGGAACACCCGGTGGGACCTGTGTCTCACCCATACTAACCCTCGATTACGCAGCTAGAATGTCAAACTGGCATTTTAGCGCCGCAGTATATGCACTGTTCAATGATGAATTTAGCACAGTGATGTTCCTCATCTGTAGAGCTATATTGCATACGTTTATCCATTTAATGCCAGAGCTTGGGCAACACACGCCACACAGCTCAACTGAGCATATGCGTAAGCAACAATAAACCAGGGCAACCCCGCAGAAACTGCGGGAAACCCATAGGTCATACGCGAAACAAAGCATAGAATCTGGCAGTCCAAACGGCTATGCGTCAACGCTGACTCACACGGAGGAAGCATGCACATAGTCTCGTACCGCGGTCCCGGTAAGGCAGGCGGCGTATCCGCCGCGCTTGCCCGCGCTTGGGAATGCAATTTTAATAACGGCGGTTTGTGGTGGCATTTAACTGATAATACGTTGGAAGTGAGCTCTAGCCCGCACACTCCTGCCATCCATATAGCTGATCTGCCGACAGAAGTGATTGAAGGCCACTATCGTTATTGCAACGATTTTCTGTGGCCGATTATGCACGATCTGCCTCAATATGCTCGCTATATCTCAGAGGATCGCGCCTCCTACAACACATTCAACCAACAGGTTGGCTGGTGCCTGGCGCGCGCGCAATCGCATGGCATGCCGCACGAATTCTTCGTGCAGGACTATCAGCTTTCATTGCTGCCGAGATTCCTCAAGAAAACCGGATATCGCACAGTCGCTTTCTGGCACATTCCGTGGCCAAAACATGTCGACGACATGTTTGCCGCCGCTATCGAAGACGTCGCGATCGGTCTTTTGAGTACGGACGCAATTGGCTTCCACACACAAGAGTACGCGGACAACTTCGCGCGCTTCGTACAGCAGCGTCTGCCTGAGTTCAACTGCAGTGCCGATGGTATGACCATATGGTCGGGCGACAAATCCGCCTACGCTGAGCTGGCGCAACGCGTCGAACCGGGCAGATATGCACCGTTGCGCCAGCGAGCGACTGGACACACGACTAAGCTCGTGGTGGCGCCGCTTGGGATCGATTTTGACAATTGGGCCCGCCTGGCCGCCGACCAGCGCAATACTCTCTGGCATCCGGCGCTTATGCGGACGCCGTTCGTACTCTCGGTGGACCGCGCCGATTATACGAAGGGCGTCACCGACCGCATTCGATCCATTGATGCATTTTTCGAGCGGCATCCGGAATGGCGCGAGCGCATCGTCTTTGCCCAGATTTGCGGCAAAACCAGACCAGGACTACAGTCATTCGACGAATACTGGAAAGAATGCCAACAGCTGTATGCACACCTGCAAGAGCGCTGGGCTACTGAAAGTTGGCAGCCATTGGTCTGGCTGGAGACATCGTTCTCGCCGGCGGATTTGGCGCATGCCTACCGAACCGCGGCCGCCATGCTCATATCTGCGGTGCGCGACGGTCTGAACCTGACGGCAAAAGAGTACATCGCCTGTCAGGGCGAAAGACCAGGCGTGCTGGCCTTGTCATCCGGAACGGGCGCCTGGAACGAGTTGAGCGAGCATACGGTGGCGCTGCAACCTCGCGACGCCAATCAGATGTCCGAGGCTATTTTCCAGGCTCTTTCGATGGATGCCCATGAACGTGCATGGCGCATGGCCATGCTCAAGGACGCTGTGCGCAGCAATTCGCTGAATCGTTGGTGGTTCACGTTTTCCACCCTGGCTGGAGCAACCCAGAGAAGCGGCGGCTATCTGCCTGCGCAAATCAGCTACCAGTCCGCACTATCGCCGCAGAACATGGCGCAGAGGAGAGTGATCTAGTTGAAGCGACAGGTCATAGCGATTTTAGGCGTAGTGCTGGCAGTCTCATGCTGCCAGCCAGCCTCTTTCGCCAAAGATTCAAATTCGACGGACACATCTGGGCCAACCGCGCCGAGCAGCGCCGAGTGGCAAAAGGTCGGAGATAAATTCGGACAAGCCGGTGCGCAGTTGCTGAAAACATCAGTCCAGTGGCTTGAGTACTTCCTGCAGAAGACTCATCAGGAAATGGATAACGGCATGAACGGACTGCAGCACTTTCTAGGACAACCGAAATAGGATGAGGCAGCATGCCTGCCATCCCACTGTAATGAACGTAATAGGCCGGCGCGATGCGCCGCCCTATGATTTGGCTTTTTCCTTGCGCAAGCGCTCTTTTTCTTTTTGCTTGGCGCGCTTTTCGGCAAGTTTCGCCTCGCGTTCAGCAGCTTCGCGCGCGCATTCGGCCGCCTCGCGCTCTTCTTGAAGCTTCTGTTGATAATAATCATATCCGCCGTCAAATACGCGCAAGTTGCCGTCCTTTATCTCGACAATCTTGGTGGCAACTCGCGCAATAAAATAGCGATCGTGAGAAACGATCACGGCGGCACCTTCGTATTCTCGCAATGCTTCTTCGAGCATTTCCTTGGCCGGAATATCGAGGTGGTTGGTGGGTTCATCGAGCAATAAAAAATTCGCCGAGCGGAGCAGCAGTTTTGCAAGAGCCAAACGTGCCTTCTCACCGCCGCTGAGGACGCCGACTTTTTTGAAGACGGTATCGCCGCTGAAAAGAAAACGTCCCAACAAGCCGCGTATTTCCGCGTCTTTCCAACCGTGGACTTCATCGGCGATGGTTTCGAGCACGCTCTTCTCGAGGTCCAGGGCTTCGGCCTGATTCTGCTCGAAGTAAGCAGGAACGATGTTATGTTCACCAAGCAACGCTTCACCGCTCAAAGGCTGCTCGCTGCCGGCGAGCAAACGCAAGAGGGTCGATTTTCCGCTGCCGTTAGGTCCCAAAAGCGCGATTCTATCGCCACGCTCAATGAGAGCGGTGGCATCCATGAAGATGATATTGTCGTCGTAGGCGTGCATGACGTTTTTTATTCGCGCCACTTCGCGCCCGCTGCGTTTGCAGGGAGGAAACTCGAACTTCAGCGTACGGATTTCCGAATCGGGCTCGTCAACGAGATCCATCTTCTCCAGCATGTGCTCGCGGCTTTTCGCTTGTGTGCTGCGAGTGGCGCTTGCCCGAAACCGCTCGATAAACTGCTCTTGCTTCTCAATTTCACGCTGCTGTCTTTCGAAGGCCGCCTGCTGGGCTTCTCGATTAATTTCTTTGGCGATAACATATGCGGAATAATTACCGAGATACTCGCTGGCTTTTCCACGCTCCAACTCGACAATCTTTGTGCACAAGCGATCGAGAAACATGCGGTCATGCGAAACGATGATCATCGGACAGGATAATGTCTTGAGATAAGTCTCAAACCACTCGATCGTTTGCAAGTCGATGTGGTTGGTGGGCTCGTCGAGCAAGATAAGATCCGGTTGCTGCAGCATCAATTTGCCGAAAGCCATCCGCATCTGCCAGCCGCCGCTGAACGTGCTGACCAGACGATCGCCATCGGCAGGAGCGAACCCGATGGTAGGCAGCAGGGTGTCGATTTTACGATCGGTATCGTAGCCTCCATGCGCTTCGAACTCTCGCTGCAAACGGTCGAGCTTCTTAAGTAGCCGGTCGAGTTGATCGGCTCCGGCTGTTTCCAGCGCGACTTGGGTGGCATGCAACTGTTCGTAAATGCGATTGACGTCCACGAAGGCGCGCCTGAGCTCATCATGCACCGTATTGTCGGGATGCACGTCGAACTCCTGAGTCAAATGCGCAATGCGCAGCCCCGGGCTGCGCACAATTTGACCGGCGGTGGCCTCTACTTCGCCCATGATTATGCGGAAAAGCGTGCTCTTGCCGGCGCCGTTGGCGCCGACCAGCCCCAGACGATCGCCCGGCAACAACTCGAAGCTGACGTCGGCGAGCGGCTCGCCGTGCGGGAATACCTTATTGATGTTCTGGAGCTGAAGCATTGGATTGCGTCAAAAGCGGGCTAAAGCCCGCCGGTAAAAGGAGCGGGGCCGGCAATTATTGTGGCATAAGAGGGTCGCAGTTCACAAGGTAACGCTTCTCAAAATGAAGCCAAGGCAAAAGCGGCGTCAGCAACACTGACGCCGCTTGTCCGTCCCCCAAGGAACTTACATCGGGTTGGCTGGACCGGCAGCAACCTGCCTGTCATGCAACTCACGTGTAAGTATGAAGTTCATATTGTCTATCTGTTTAGCCAGTACCTGAACGTCGGCAGAACGCGCTCCCGTATCCGCAACAACGGAATCTTGCAGATCGACGAGCTGGCTATATTGAGAGAGCATGTGATTGCGCTCGTCGTCAGTGAAGCGCTCAGAAGCAATCGCTGCGTCGATTGTTGTCTTGAGTTTTGCAAGTTTGTCGTGGGTTGCGGGGGCGACGAAGGCGATCGTGCCGCTAACGCGCTCAATGATTTTGCCATATACATGATTCAAGTCTCTCAGTGAAGCTTCTAACTCAGTTCCGGTGAGTGTGCCGCCGGTAGCACGAGATGAGGCATAAATGTCCGATGCGGTGTTCACTGCAGCAAGCAGTTGCTCCGCTTCCGACGGCGTCAGGTTTCCTGCAGCCAGGTCGTACTGGATATGGCGCTGCAGGAATGCTCTACGCAATTCGAAGTTGGGCATGTACTCATTGAAGTCGGTGTTGTTCAACAGCTCCGTAAGTCTTTGATCAACCATGTGGTATTTACGCATGAGGTTGTTCCCGGCACCGGGTGTCAGTCCGCTGCCGCCCATTTTGAAATCTGCTTCCTGCCGTTGAACGTCATCGAGCATTTCCTGGATCTGGTCCATTTCAAAGTTGGTCAGCTTGCCTGTGAGGATGCCGCTAATCATGCGGTTGTTGATCTGCAATTTCAGGTTATCCACCGGTGCTTCTACCGACGGATACGGTGATAGCCGTGTCTTCACGTCCGTGTTTACGCTGGTGTAGACGTCCTGCTTCTCCATCACTTTCGTGGCCGGTACCTGTACTGCTACCTCGGCACCGGCAGGCACCGATTGGGGAAGTATCTGTGCGGTGATAGCCACAGATGCGGCTAGGCACAGCCTGCCGATATGGGCTGATTTAGACCGAATCATAAATACTCCTCCGCGTGGCTCTTCCTTTTCCAGCGCCGACTGACGGCCGAGGTTGAGCGCGGGTTTCCTAAAAAATCTTAAAAAAAAAAGGGAACACAGTGGGCACTAATTCGTCCCAATAACGACTGCACTCATGTGCGTTAAATGAGCCCCTCAGGAGGCGATCGCCTTGCAGCTTACAGATGAGATTATCGAGCAGCTTATTCAAGCGAGCGGATTCAAAAGAGACGGCTCCATGCAATTGATTATGGTGATCAAATGCATTGCGGTAAATCCGGAGACACCGGTGCATGTGCTCGATGCACTTGCCTATCACACACTGGCTGATGTTCTTGAACGAGTAGCAGAAAACAAGAATACGCCACCGGAAGTTTTGGCGAAGCTGGCTCAACATAATTGTCCAAGCGTGCGGGCGGCCGTTGCCGACAACCCCAACGTGCCTGAGCAAGTGCTCTGGCTTTTGGTGGGCGACGAATCTGTCGATGTGCGGTATCAGCTAGCGGAAAATTGCAATTTACCGCACGTGATTATTGAAACTTTGACCAAAGACGACAACGCATACGTGGCTTACCGAGCCATTATGTCACTGAAGCGGCTGCAAAGCCGGGGAGTCACGGGTCGCATTCGCAGATGGTCCGGCGGCGCGGGCAAAGCCGCCAACGGTTAGCGAGCGAGCCTCGTACTCAATAAAGAGGACGGCTTACCAGCCGTCCTCTTTGTGCTCGGTCAGGCAGAGCGGGCTTTCGCCCGCCGCTACCATTATGAGTCCGTCACTTACGGCTGCGGATTCTTCTGCGGCACTCCCGAGACCAGGAAGTTGTTGATGAGGTCGGTAACCTCACCTAGAACCGCGGTGATCTCGCGGTGTCCCTCCCAGCCTTCGTCGATGGCGTTGCGCCGTCCACAATCCTCGACTTTCATTGCCAGTTTGTACAGCGGCAACACCGTCATCACGCCGGCTAAACCTTTGAGGTCGTGCGCGACTTGAGCGACAGCCATGCCATTGTGCTGCTCGAGTTCGAACTTGATCTTGCTTGCCAGGTTTTGCGCCTCGTGCAAGAACAGCTCGAGTACCGGACGCAGCGACTCCTGGGTGTGCAGCTCGGAAAGCAGCTCGAGATTCATCGGCTCGATCTGGCGCTCCAACTCGCCTTGGGTCACCATGTGCGTGCGGTTGGCCAACCAAACGCGGAAGAGCGACATCAGTTGATCGTGATCCACCGGTTTGGCGATGTAGTCCGAGGATCCGGCGTCAAGGCACTTCTCCCTATCACCCTGCATGGCTTTCGCCGTGAGAGCGATAATCGGCAGATGCTTGAACTCTGGGAAGTCGCGGATTGCCCGCGTCGTCTCATAGCCGTCCATCTCGGGCATCATTACGTCCATAAGGACGAGATCGATATCCGGATTGTCGATGATCATTTCGATGCCGCGTTTGCCGTTTTCGGCCGAGATCACGTTGATCTTGTACCGTTCGAGCAAGCTTCGCAGTGCCATGATGTTGCGCGAGTCGTCGTCGACAATCAGCACTTTCTTACCGGCGAGCAGTGGATCTCTCAGTCTGAAGCCCTCGATCAACCGACGCCTGCTCTCAGACATATTGATCTGCTTGCGATGCAGGTAGAACGCCGTCTCAGCCAGCAGGCGCTCGGAAGAACGAATGTCCTTCATGATCACCGTCTGTACCTTGCGCTTCAAGTGGCGCTGTTGCTCATCGGTAAGATCTCTGCCGGTATAAGCGATAATCGGCAGATCCTCGAGGTGCATCTCGTCGCGAACCTTATCGACCAGATCGCCACCGTCCATATCGGGCAGTCCGAGGTCGGCAATCATGCAATCCACCGGGACTTCCTTTAAGGCAGTCAAGGCTTCAGCTGCGGTTCTCACACCCCAGACCTTCACGTCACCATTGCCGATGATCGTAGCTATGCTGCGCTGTTGCGCATCATTGTCTTCCACGACCAGCAAGTTCTTCACCGGCCGATCGACAAAGTCCTTGATGTGATTCATGACGATATCGACGACGTCCGGAGTGCTGGTTGCATCGATGCAACCGATGGCTCCTAAGGTCAATGCCTGCTGACGATCATCAGTCGTACCGACAATCGTCACCGGGATGTGCGCGATCGCGGGATCATGCTTGAAGCGATCGAGCAAGCTCCAGCCATTTACGCCTTTCAAGCGCGCGTTGAGAATGATGGCCGCCGGTTTGTACTTGCGGGCAAGCACGACACCGACGTCACCACGCAGCGCTACCAGTACTTTGAAGCCGTGCGCACGGCCGGCTGCCACCAGGGTAGTGGCTATGCGCTCGTCATTTTCAATGAGGAGCAGCAGGCGGTCGCCTTGTTTCAAATTGTCGCGGTCGTCGGCGACGATGCCGCTGGTTTGCACCTGCTCTTGCGATTGCGTTTGCTCGTAAGCAGCCGCACTGCCGGTGGCGGTTGCAGCTTCGGCGCTGGCAACGTTGAATTCGCCCTTGATTGGCGTTGATTTGGAACGAGCCGGGATTTGGGGCAAGTACAGCGTAAAGGTACTGCCGACGTTCGGCGCGCTGGTTACCGTGATTTCGCCGCCGAGGAGGTTGGCGATTTCGCGGCTGATCGACAGACCGAGTCCGGTGCCTCCATACTTGCGGCTGGTGGTGCCATCCGCCTGTTGGAACGCCTCGAAGATGATCCGCTGTTTCTCCACCGGCACGCCGATACCCGTGTCGGACACCGAGAAGGCGACCACCCGTTCGGCCCGGTTGAGCGACTGGTTGTCGGCGCTCCATCCTTTATGCGCTGCGAATACCTTGAGTTCGACGCGTCCGCGGTGGGTGAACTTGAAGGAGTTGGACAACAGGTTCTTGAGCACCTGCTGCAAACGCTTCGAGTCGGTGCGGACGGATCGCGGCAAGTCCTCGTCGAAGACGATGTCGAATTCCAGCGACTTGTCGTATGCCACCTGGCGGAAAGAGCGCTCCATGTTGTTGTGCAACTCGAGCATCTCCACTTCTTCCACGTCGATTGCCATCGTACCGGATTCGATCTTGGACAGGTCGAGAATGTCGCTGATCAAAGCGAGCAGATCGGTGCCTGCCGAGTGAATCGTGTTGGCAAACTCGACTTGCTGTGGTGCCAAGTTGCCGTCCGGGTTTTCAGCCAGCAGTTGCGACAAGATGAGCAAGCTGTTGAGTGGCGTGCGCAGCTCGTGCGACATGTTGGCGAGAAACTCGGATTTATACTTGGATGTAAGAGCGAGCTGATTGGCTTTCTCTTCCAGAGCCTGTTTTGCCAGTTCGACCTCGTGGTTCTTGAGTTCGACCTCTGACTTCTGTTGAGCAAGCAGCTTCGCCTTTTCTTCCAGCTCTTCGTTGGTGTGACGCAGCGCTTCTTGCTGTTCCTTGAGCAATTCTTCGGATGCTTTGAGTGAAGCAGCCTGCTCTTTCAGCCTCTGGTTTGTATCCTTCAGTTCTTCCTGCTGCTTCTGCAGTTCTTCCGTCAGTGACTGAGACTGAGCCAGCAGGGCTTCTGTTCTCATGTTGGCAGCGATTGTGTTCAACACGATACCGATCGACTCTGTGAGCTGATCGAGGAACTGCATGTGAATTTCGCTGAACTTATTGAAGGAAGCCAGTTCGATCACCGCCTTCACCTGTCCTTCGAAAATCACAGGCAGAACGATAATGTTGGCGGGCGGTGATTCACCCAGACCGCTGCTGATGTGTATGTAGTCCGTCGGCACGTGGCTGACGAGAATCCGCTCTTTCTCCAGAGCGCACTCACCGATCAAGCCTTCGCCGAATCTGAACGTGTTGGCGATGCTCTTCCGCTCGCGATAAGCGTACGAACCGAGTAACTTGAGGATCGGCACGCTGTTCTCATCGATATCGGAATAATAGAACACGCCGTGCTGCGCATTAACTAGCGGCGCCAGCTCCGACAAGATCAGTTTGGCGACTGCCAGCAAGTCTCTGTGTCCTTGCAGCATGCCTGTAAACTTGGCGATGTTGGTCTTCAGCCAGTCTTGCTCGGTGTTCTTTTGTGTTGTGTCCTTCAGGTTGCGAATCATCTCGTTGATATTATCTTTGAGCTTCGCAACCTCGCCTTGCGCTTCGACTGTGATGTAGCGTGTGAGGTCACCCTGTGTCACCGCTGTCGCCACATCTGCAATCGCGCGTACTTGTGCTGTCAGGTTGGCGGCGAGCTGGTTGACGTTGTCCGTCAAGTCTCTCCATGTACCTGCGGCACCGGGCACCTTCGCTTGACCGCCCAGCTTACCTTCGACACCCACTTCGCGGGCGACTGTGGTCACCTGGTCGGCGAATATATCGAGCGTGTCGATCATGCTGTTGATTGTGTCTGCCAGTTCGGCGATTTCGCCTTTTGCTTCCACCGACAGTTTGCGCTTCAAGTCGCCGTTTGCCACCGCGGTGACAACGCGAGCGATACCACGGACTTGCGATGTGAGGTTGTTCGCCATGATGTTGACGTTGTCCGTGAGGTCTTTCCAGACACCACCGACTCCCTTCACTTCTGCTTGTCCGCCCAGCTTACCTTCGGTTCCTACATCGCGGGCGACGCGTGTCACTTCCGCGGCAAACGATGATAGCTGGTCGACCATTGTGTTGATTGTGTTCTTCAGCTCTAAGATCTCGCCGCGCACGTCGACTGTGATCTTCTTGGACAGGTCGCCGTTCGCCACCGCGGTTGTCACTTCCGCGATGCTGCGTACTTGAGCTGTCAGATTTGATGCCATCAGGTTCACTGAGTCTGTCAGACCCTTCCATGTACCTGCGACACCACGCACGTCTGCTTGTCCGCCCAGCTTACCTTCTGTTCCCACCTCGCGTGCCACACGGGTCACCTCGGCGGCGAACGATGATAGCTGGTCTACCATGACGTTGATTGTGTTCTTCAGCTCCAGGATCTCGCCGCGTACGTCCACGGTGATCTTCTTCGTCAGGTCGCCGCGGGCGACGGCTGTCGTCACTTCCGCGATGTTGCGTACTTGCGCTGTCAGGTTGGATGCCATCAGGTTCACGGAATCCGTCAGGTCTTTCCATGTACCGGCGACGCCTTTCACCTCGGCTTGTCCACCGAGCTTACCTTCCGTTCCGACCTCACGAGCAACCCGTGTCACTTCAGATGCGAATGAACGGAGCTGATCAACCATTGTATTGATTGTGTTCTTCAGCTCTGAGATTTCGCCCTTCACGTCGACCGTGATCTTCTTCGTCAGGTCGCCGTTCGCCACGGCTGTCGTCACTTCGGCGATGTTGCGGACTTGCGCCGTGAGGTTCGACGCCATCAGGTTCACAGAGTCTGTGAGGTCCTTCCATGTGCCGCCGACGCCCTTCACGTCTGCCTGACCGCCCAGCTTACCTTCCGTTCCCACTTCGCGAGCGACCCGTGTCACTTCCGAAGCGAATGAACGCAGCTGGTCAACCATGGTGTTGATTGTGTTCTTCAGCTCGAGAATTTCGCCTTTGACGTCGACGTCGATTTTCTTCGAGAGGTCGCCGTTTGCCACCGCTGTTGTAACTTCAGCGATGTTACGCACCTGAGCT
>Ga0134128_10001592_pt1 | contig 28934 bp, 22 predicted proteins | sample KB31754_FD_96462 | JGI IMG/M metagenome (GOLD analysis project Ga0134128, IMG submission 96462) | Terrestrial soil microbial communities with excess Nitrogen fertilizer from Kellogg Biological Station, Michigan, USA - KB3-175-4 | ecosystem: Environmental > Terrestrial > Soil > Unclassified ... | reverse complement strand
TGGGCGGCAACGAGGTCCGTGATCATGACGCCGTCCGTCGGCTGCATGATCGGCTGCAGGGTGTTGGTGCGCGGGTCGAACATCCAGACGCTGTAGATCGGCGGAGCCACGCTGTACTTCGGGTTGGCGAGGTTCGCGTCGGTGCAGGCGAGCAGTACGTTGGGAGTCACCGTCGGATCGAGCAGCCGGCACTGCGACCAGCTCACGAGAATGCGGCCAGTGCCGTCCCACAGAGGATAGCCGGCATAGAAGCGTCCGCCGGGGGACGGACCGGGAATCGTGCGCACATCGTTGGGCGTTGCGGGCGTCTGCGCCGGTCCGGTAAGTCCCGCGGCGGCGAGTACCGGCTGGGTATTCTCGACGTAATCCTTCGTGTCGATGATCACGAGGTCGCCGCCGAAATCCTCCCCGAGCGGCGCGGCGGCAGTCTCGGCTCCCTGATCGGGCCGGATGAGCGCGAGGATGCGTCCGTCCTGCATCTCGTGGGCCTTCACGAATTCGACGGTCGCATCGGCATTCGGTGTGCCGTTCGGACCGGTCAAATGACTGTTCGTGCCGTAGAGCAGCTCCACATCGGTCCCGTCGGGATTCGCGGTGTAGAGACTCATGCCTGTGTGGGAGTAGCCCGGGGCATTGTCCCAACGGCTCCACATCACGCGCCCGTCGAGGAGCACGGTCGGATCGCGATCGTCGCTCGCATTGAAAGAGATCTGATGAATACCGGTTCCATCGCCGTTCATCACGTGCAGCACGAAGGCGGGCTCGGTGCGCGCCTCGTCGTCGGCGACGAACTGGGGGAATCCCTCATCGAGCAGCACTGCCTGGGACTGGCGCTGCCGCGTCGAGGTGAACACGATGCGGCCATCGGGCAGGAATTGCGGCGCGACATCGTTCACCGTCGCCGGATCGGGGTCCGTTGCCGGATTGATCACCAGGGAGAGCGTGTCGGTCGCGATGACGTACTGCCAGATGCGCCACGACGGCGCCTTGTCCTGCTGCATGTTCTTCACGAGCGGGCCGCGCATCGCGAATAGGACCGTCGTTCCGTCGGCCGAGACGCTCACGTCCTTGATGTCGTAGTCGGCCGCCTGAGCCGACCCGGTGCCCGTGATCCGTTGCGTGATGTTGGTTTCGGTGCCGTCGGGTGCGGCGCGACTGCGCATGAAGAGATCGGCGGAGGGCTGCGCGAAGCGCAGCAGCCGCAAATCGTCCTGCGTCTTCGGGATCGAGTAGCGCTTGACGTAGAAGATCGGGAAATCGGCGGTCTCGGGATCGGCACCCTGGCCACCCGCCGTCTGCACGTGCCCGCCGCCGCTCGAGCAGGCCGCGACGGAGAGCAGGCAGACGATGGCGCAAGCGGCCGCGGCCACAAACAGGCGCGGGCGCGGGACCGGATGAGGGCCAAACGAGGGGCGATGCTCCGCCGCCTCGGTCGCCGTCACACGCTGCACCGCCATACATCCTCCCGTACATCGAACGTCCGGCGCGCGGGTTATCCGCCGCCGCCGCGACGATATCTTACGTAATGCAACTTCGCCCAACGCGGGAGGATCGTTCTGCCGATCCCGTCACGCTGCTGGGCTCTCAAAAAACGTGGCCGATCAAGCAAGCCGTCCGGTGCGCGAACGATGATGCTCCGACGGCTACGCCCGCCGCGATGTCTGCGGCGGGAGACGTCGGCCGGTTGAGACATCGAGGACGGCAACTTTTCGTGGTTATAGTGCGCGCCGTCGAGCGGTAGGTTCGTTCGTCTGGAGGGGACGACTGCCATGCATAATTTGAGAGCCAACGGTTTGATGGTCGCGCGCGGCATTGCGGCCGCGGTCGCCTGCGCGCTTCTCGCCGCAGCGTTCTCATCGAGCGCTTCGGCGGGTCCGGCCGAGCAGGCGCGGCGTATCTACGACCGCATTGCCGGCGTGCCGCCCTCGGCGAATGAGCTGCAGCAGATGGTGCAGGACATTCAAAACGGGCAGCCGCTCGCAGCCGCCGACATCGCGCTGCAGTCGCCGGCGTTCTACAACACCGTCCTCAAGAATCGGGCGATGCCGTGGACGAACCGCGATCAGACGGTGTTCGCGCCGCTGAATGACTACGTCGCAACCGTGATCGGCATGGTGCGCGACGATGTGCCCTTCAATACGGCGCTCTCGGCGGACATTCTCTACGTGAGCAATGCGCCGGGGCTGCCGGCGCCCTCGCCGGGGAACAACGACCACTACGCACAGGCCGAGGCGAACGGCGTCGATCTGAAATCGACGCTTGTGCAGACGACTCAGTCCGGAACGTACGGCATCCCCGCGACGGCGACGGCGGGCCTGATGACGACCCGCGGCTCGGCGTCCTCTTTCTTCATCAACGGCACGAATCGCGCGATGTTTCGCTTCACGCTGATGTCGCAGCTGTGCCGCGATCTGCCGCAGGTGGAGGACATCACCCGGCCTCCCGATCGCATTCGCCAGGACGTGAGCCGCTCGCCGGGCGGCGACAGCCGCGTGTTCCTCAATACCTGCATCGGCTGCCACAGCGGCATGGACCCGATGGCAGGGGCGTTCGCGTACTACGATTTCCCGGGCACGGCTGTCGGCGACGGCCTCAATACGGGCGCGTTGCAATACACCCCCGGCCAGGTGCAGGGGAAGTATCACATCAACAGCACCAATTTCCCGTCGGGCTTCTTCACGACCGACGACAGCTGGATCAATTACTGGCGGCAGGGGCCGAACCAGATCCTCGGCTGGTCCCCGGCGCTGCCGGGCCGCGGCAACGGCGCGAAATCGCTCGGGCAGGAGCTCGAGTCGAGCACCGCGTTCGCCGCCTGCCAGGTGCAGAAGGTGTTCCAGACCGTGTGCTATCGCACGCCGGATTCGCAGCAAGACCTGCAGACGGTTGCGCAGATGCAGAGTGACTTCGTCTCGGGCGGATACAAGGTCAAGCAGATGTTCGCCGAGGCTGCCGTCGCCTGCATGGGTCAGTAGCGGAGGTCCCCCATCATGACGCATCCGTTCGGTTTCGACGCTCGCCCCGCAGGCGAGCGGATCACGCGCGCGGCGCACCTCGCAGGTTTGCTCGCGCTCGCAGGGTTGCTCGCCGCTTGCGGCGGCGGCGCCGCCGTGCAGCAGAATCCGGTGACGAGCGGGGGTCCGGCGGCGCAGAGCTACACCGGCCCGGCTCCGGCGAACGCCGACGTACAGTCGTTCGAGATCAATCTCTGGCAGAACATCAAAGTGACCAACCGCTGCGGCGGCTGCCACACCCAGGGAGGCCAGTCGCCCCAGTTCGCGCGCAGCGACGATGTGAACCTCGCGTATCAGGCGGCGAACACGGTCGTCGATCTCACGCAGCCGAATCAGTCGATGATGGTGCAGAAGGTCGCCGGGGGTCACAACTGCTGGCTCGCCTCCCCGCAGGCTTGCGCGGACACGCTGACGGCGTGGATCTCCGCGTGGGCCGGCGCGACCGCCCAGGGAGCGCAGCAGGTGAAGCTCGTCGCACCGCCCTCGGTCAGCGTCGGGGCGAGCAAGAGCTTCCCGTCGGACCCGAGCCTCTATCAGAGCACCGTGTATCCCATCGTCCAGCAGTGGTGCTCGCGATGTCACTCCGATACGGCCGGCTCACCGCAACAGCCTTACTTCGCGAGCAGCGACATCAATATCGCCTATGCGGCCGCGCAGCCGAAGATCGTCCTCGCCGACGCAGGCCTCCCGAGCGCCAGCCCGCCGACCTCCGCGTGCACGATCACGGCGCCCCCGGCCGGCTCGGCGCCGAACACACCGGCAACGAGCACCTGCCTGTCGCGCTTCATCAACCGCCTCGCGCAGGATCATCACAACTGCTGGACCGATTGCACGAGCAACGCACAGCAGATGCTCGCCGCGATCGAGCAGATGGCGAATCAGATTCCGCTCGCGCCCATCGATCCCTCGCTCGTGGTCTCGAAGGCCGTGCGGCTGCTCGACGGCACGGTCGCCTCGGGGCAGGGCCGCTATACGGATGCGCAGATCGCGCTTTACGAGTTCAAGACCGAGACCGGCAACATCGCCTACGACACGAGCGGTGTCGAGCCGGCGCTCGATCTGACGGTCTCCGGCAACGCGAACCTGCTGCCGAACACCTGGGGTCTGTACGTGGGCACGGGCGGCAAGGCGCAGGGCACGACGACCGCAAGCGCCAAGCTTGCAAGTCTCATCCAATCGACCGGTGAGTTCTCGATCGAGGTGTGGGCCACGCCTGCGAACCAGGCGCAGCTCACCGCGAATCTCGTGAGCTACTCGGGCGGTCCGACGCAGAGCAATTTCGCCCTGCAGCAGAATGCCTTCCAGTACGAGGGGCTGACGCGGAGCAGCGTGACGGACACCAACGGCATGCCGCCGCTCGCCACGAACAAGGCGAACCAGACGGCGCAGGCCGCCTTGCAGCACATCGTGCTCACGTACGATCCGGTCAACGGCCGCAAGCTCTACGTGAACGGCCAGTACACCGGCGATCTCGATGCGAAGGGAGGCGGAACGCTCGCCAACTGGGACGACACTTTCGCGCTCGTGCTCGGAGACGATCCTTCGGGGGGCACGAAGGGGCAGTGGACGGGTGTGATCAACATGCTCGCGATCCACAATCGCGCGCTGACGCCCGCGCAGATTCAGCAGAACTTCAATGCCGGCGTCGGCGAGAAGTACTACCTGCTCTTCGACGTATCGAACCTCACGAACGTGCCGCAGAGCTACATCATGATGACGGCGAGCGTGAACGACTCGTACTCGTATCTGTTCACGAATCCGACCTTTATCAGTCTCGATCCGACGCAGACGCCGGGCAGCATTCCGATCTCCGGAATCCGCATCGGCATCAACGGCGCGGAGGCGGCCGTCGGCCAGACTTACATTCCACTCAACACCACCGTAACCGGCAGCGGCTACAACAACCAGACGGGCGAGCTGCTCTCGACGGTGGGCGCCGTGATCCCGCTCGAGAACGGGCCCGCGTCCGATCAGTTCTTCCTGAGCTTCGCGCAGATCGGCTCGAATGCGCACACGTACACGGAACCGACGGTCACTGCGCCGCCGCCCAGCGCTGGAGCGCCCGTACCGGACCTCGGTGTGCGCACGTTCGAGCGCATGAGTCAGAGCATGTCGAAGCTCACGGGCGTCTCGCCGCTCAATGCGACGGTCGCCGCGACGTACGCCTCAGTGCAGCAGTCGCTGCCTTCGATTCCAGACTTCTCGGCGTACTCGTACTCCAATCAGATGGCCGTCGCGCAGCTCGCCGCAGCTTACTGCAGCGCCCTCGTGAGCAACCCGGCGGCCGCGTCGAGCTTCTTCGGGGCGGGCTTCAATGCCTCGCAGACCGGCTCCCAGCTCAATGGCGGCGCGACCATCACCGCGCTCTATAACAACTTCGTCGGTACCGCCCCGGGCGGCGCCCAGCTCGCAACGGCACCCTCGCTCGCGCAAGTTCAGACCGAGCTCACCAACCTGATCGGGACGCTGAATGCGGGCTCTGCGGGAAGCGCCAGCGGCGGGGCGGGCACGGTCGCGACGGCGGCGTGCACGGCGCTGCTCGCGAGCGCCTCGACGGTCATCAACTGAGGCCCATGGGAATCCGGAGACAGCCATGATCATTCGCAAGAAGCTGCCGCGCGGCAAGGGGCTCCATGAGCCGCTGTTGCATCCCGATCATCCGAAGCCCGTCACGCGCCGGCAGATGCTCGCCGCAGGCCTCCTCGGCAGCCAGGCGTACGTGCTCGTGCCCTCCGTTCTCGCCGGGCTTCTCGCGATGCCGCGCAAGGCGCGCGCGGGGCTTGCCGGAGATATTCAGACTCTGGTGGGTGAGTGCGGCATCACGGCAGGGGCCGGAAAGATTCCATTCATCTGCTTCGACCTCGCCGGTGGAGCGAACCTCACTGGTTCCGAAGCTCTGATCGGTGGGGCGGGTGGACAGCTCGATTTCCTCTCGACGGCAGGCTACGGGAAGCTCGGGCTTCCCGGAAACATGCTGCCCAACTCGCCGAACCCGGGAAGCCCCACCGGGAATTTCATTGACAGTTCGCTCGGGCTCGCGTGGCATTCGGACGGCGGGATGCTGCGCGGTATCAAGTCCAAGGCTTCCACCGCCACACAGGCGGGCACGAACGGAGTGGCGATCGCGGCAGTCTCCTCGACCGATACTTCGACCAATCCTCACAACCCGATGTACGGGATATGGATGGCCAAAGCGGACGGTCAGCTCCTCACGCTCATCGGGACGCAGGCGACGACCTCGGGTGGCAATTCCATGGCACCGGCGAGCCTCATCGACCTCTCGAAGACGCCCTCGGTCATCAGACAATCGAGCGATGTGACCGGGCTCGTCGACACGGGGCAGCTCGGAACGATGTTTCCGGGCAACCCGGATGCCTCCGTCGCGGTCCTCGAGGCGACGGCACGGCTCTCCGGCGGCACCGATCCCGACACGGGCTTCGTCGGCAAGCTCGGCGCCGTGCAGGTCTTCCCGGGCGATTCGACCGCGGATGCGAGTCTCAAGAGGGCGATGCTCTGCGGAGATGCGAAGTCCGCCGACCTCGTCAACACGTTCGGCGATCCCGCATCGCTCAATCCCGACCTCGACACCAATATAGTCGGCGCGGGCAACAGCATCTTCACGGCCACCGACTATCAGGACCGGGACATCAAAGCGACGGCGGCCGTGATGAAGATGGTCATCAGCGGCTTTGCGGGAGCTGGCACGGTGACGCTCAGCGGCTACGATTACCACGACAGCACGCGCGCAACCGGAGAGACCAAGAACTTCCACGCCGGTATTTGCATCGGCGCCTGCCTCGAGTACGCGATGCGCATGGGCAAGCCGCTCATGATCTACGTGTTCAGCGACGGCTCGCTCGTCTCGACAGGTATGGCGGACAACTCGATGAATGGGCGCGGCAAGTACGGCTGGCAGGGCGACAGCTCGACGAGCGCCAATACTTTCTTCCTCGTGTACAACCCCGCGGGCCGGCCGCAGTTGATCGCGGGCGGCCCCGGCAATCAGATCGGCCATTACAACAGCGACGGTTCCGTCAATACCTCTTCGAGCCCCGCCGCGAACGCGGTGAATCTGCTCGTGCAGACGGTCATTCTCAATTACATGGCTCTGCATGGGGAGGCCGGCGATTACGCGACGGTCTTCAGTCCTGCGAATGCGGCGAACTTTCCGAGCCTCGCCGGCACATCGGCGGGCCTCGGACTCGGCACGAGCGCCTCGCAGCTCGACCCGCTGATCGCCTTTCAGCCGATCGTCAATCACGTGATCGCCTGATCTGTCGCGCATTCCCGACAGGGCCGAAGGCCACGCGCCGCCGCGCGGCCTCGCGCCGACTTGCTTCGTTGACACTGTCAACTCGCGTATGCGAGTGTTGGGCACGGCAATGAGTATTGCAGCGATGCGGGTCGGCGATGCGCAGAATCGATGAGTGCCGGCGTCGCCTCGTCGCGCTGGCGCTATTGATGGCGAGCGCGGCCGCGGTTGCCGCGAGCTATCCGCTGATCGGCCAGTCGGCGCCGGACTTCGCGCTGCGGGCGTTCACCGGCGACAACGTGCGGCTGTCGGAGCACCGCGGCGAGGTGGTCGTGCTTGCCTTCTGGAGCAGCGACTGCAGCACCTGCGGAGCTGAGCTCGCGGCGATCAACCGCAGCTTCTCGACCTATCGGACTGCGGGCCTCACGGTGTTCGGCGTCAGCGTCGAGGACTCCCGGCGGCACGCGCGCCAGTTCGCCGGTGCCCACCGGGTCGGCTTCCAAATGCTAGACGATCCGACCGAGGAGGTGAGCCGGCAATACGCGGTGGACAGCCTGCCGATGGTGGTACTCATCGATCGCAATGGAACGATCCGCGACGTGCACCATGACTTCGGGCCGCAGGATGAGGCAGGCTATCGCGCCGAGCTGCGTCGCCTGCTCGATGAATGAGATCGAGCGCTCGCCGGGGCGCCTCGATGGGAGATCACCCGAGTGAAGCTTTCGACCTTCCGCGCTTTGCTGATCGGGGCCACTATTTTGTGCGCCGCGCTGCCGAGCGGGGCTGCCCCGGCCGTGCCAGAGGCAGCGCCATCCACCGCGGCCGCTGCGCCAGCCTCGCCGGCCGCTGATGCCGCATCGCCGGCGGGCAGCGCCGGCACCTCAGCCGCCGGCTCGGCGCCGGGCACCTCGGCCGCCGGCCCGGCGGGCGGCAGCCCACCCGTTACCCAGAGTCCCTCCGCTGCCGATACCCGGGCGCTCGATGAGGAGGCGCAGTCTTTGAAGAAGGACGTGGTCGACCTCAACCGCGACCTGTACGTCCTCGAGGAGGAGCTGCTGTATCCGGCGAACACGCAAGTCGCCGTGTTCCTGTCGATGGACGTGGGCTCGTTCTTCGGGCTCGACTCGGTCGAGCTCAAGATCGACCGCAAGGAGGTCGCCAATTATCTTTACACGCCCCGCGAGGTCGATGCGCTCATGAAGGGCGGCGTGCAGAAGCTCTACGTCGGCAATCTGAAGACCGGTTCCCACGAGCTCGTCGCATTTTTCACGGGCAAGGGACCGAACGACCGCGACTACAAGCGCGGCGCGTCGATCAAATTCGACAAGAGCATCGGCGCGCACTACCTCGAGCTGAAGATCAACGACCGCCAGCACCGGCTGCAGCCGGAATTCGAGATCAAGGACTGGGGGGAGTAGGGGCCCTGCGATGCGCCGCCTTCGCGCCCTGCTCGCGCCGCTCGCCGTTATCGCCGCGCTCGCCGTCGCCTGTCCCGCGGGGGCGGCGCGCCGCGAGTCCGACAAGCTGCCGCCGACCCGCGTCCGCGACCTCAATTTCGGCGACGTCCTCTTCTATTACTTTCAGGGGCCCGACAAAGACCTCGAGGCGATCACGCGCATCGAGGCGTACGAGCATTGGGGACTGCTGTCGCACCATCGCCCCGAGGCCGACCTGCTGCTCGGGAGCCTGTATCTCGATCTCGGGTTGCACAACGCCGCAGGCGCGATCTTCGCTCGGCTGCTGACGCCCGATGTGCCGCCCGGCGTACGCAATCGCGCCTGGTTCTATCTCGCCGAGGTTTGGTACGAGCGGGGCTACCTAGAGAAGGCCGAGCAATCCCTCGCGCGCATCGAGGGCCGGCTGCCGCCGCAGCTCGAGGCGCAGCGAACGCATCTGCTGAGCAACGTGCTCATCCGGCTCGGTCGTGACGAGGAGGCGGTGCGTCTGCTCGATCATTGGCAAGGCCCGCCGGACTGGTTGGCATACGCGCGTTTCAATCTCGGGATCGCGCTCATCCGGGAGCATCGACTCGCGGATGCCGACCGTGCTCTCGCAGCCGTCGGCACGCTCGTCACGCGCGACCCGGAGCTCGCGACCTTGCGAGATCGCGCCAATCTCGCGATCGGCTACGCGCATCTGCAGCAGCATGATGCCGCGGCCGCACGTCCCGCACTCGAGCGGGTGCGGCTCGAAGGGCCCTACTCGAACCGCGCGCTGCTCGGCATGGGTTGGGCGGACGCGGATCTCGGCGATTATCGGGACGCGCTCGTCCCGTGGCTCGAGCTGCAGCGCCGTAGTGTCGTCGATGCGGCCGTGCAGGAGTCCTACCTCGCCGTGCCTTACGCCTACGGGAAGCTCGGCGCGGAGAAGGAAGCCGCCTCGAGCTACGAGAACGCGCTCACCTCCTACGGGGCCGAAGGCCAGGCGCTCGATGCGGCGATTGCGCGCGTCGAGAGCGGCAAGCTCTTGACCGGGATGCTCGCGGGAAACGCCAAGGCCGGCCGCTACGGCTGGTATCGGCAGCTGAAGACTCTGCCGAACGCACCAGAGTCGCGCTACCTCTACGATGTATTCGCGGGGGACGATTTTCAGGCGGGACTCGCAAACTACCGCGAGCTCGGGGAGATGCAGCGCACACTCACCGAGTGGTCGAGCAGCATGGACGCATTCGGGGACATGATCGACGCGCGCCAGCGCGCGTATGCCGTGCGCCTGCCGCGTGCCGACCGGCTGCTCGGCTCGGGCGCTCTCGATCGGATGCAGCGGCGCCGGGACGAGCTCGCCTCGCGGCTCGAGCGGATCGTGCGCGAGCACGACGTGGCGGCGCTCGGCGCGCCGGATCAGCAGGCACGCTGGCAGCGGATTCGGGCAATCGAGACCTCTCTCGCGGCAGCCCCGCACGATGCCAAGACGGATGGGCTGCGCGACCGGCTGCGGCTCGTCAAGGGCGTGCTGTACTTCGAGATGGACGCCGCATTCAACGCGCGCGTGTGGCGCGAGCGGCGCACGCTCAAGGATCTCGACCTCGCGCTGCACGAAGCCGAGGAGCGCTGGATTCGGGTGGAGCGCGCCCGGCGCAGCGTGCCTACGAACACCGGCGAGTTCGCCTCACGCGTTGCCGGGCTCGAGACGCGCATCGCCGCGCTGCAGGTGCGCCTGGCGTCCACGCGCGCCAAGCAGGGGGATTATCTCGCCCAGCTCGCGGCGGGCGAGCTCGCGGAGCAGAAGCAGCGGCTCGCGGCCTACCGCGTGCAGGCGCGATTCGAGCTCGCTTCGCTCTACGACCGGGCGGCGAGCCGGGAGGACCAGGCGCAGACACCGCCTGCTGCGCAGAAGGAGCCGCCGCGATGATTTCTCGCGGTCGCCGCTCGTCGCGTGCGATTCTGCTCGGCATCGCGGTCGTCTGCGGCGCTGTCGTCAACCCGCTGCTCGCGCGGGAGCCCACCGAGCCGCAGCCGCACCGCACGATCGGGGACCTCATCGCGCATCCGACCGAGGTGCAGCCCGATGAGCCCACCGGCGCGACCGATGCGAAGGCGATGGAGAACTATCGCAGCTTCCTCGAGCTGCAGAACACCGATCCGAGGCTGCGCGCGGAGGCGATGCGCCGTCTCGGGGACTTATCGCTCGAGTCCGGCCAGCTCGAGCGCATGGAAAAGGAGCTCGGCACCGTCGATCCGCTCGGGGCCGAGGCAATCCAGCTCTACACGGTGCTGCTCAAGGCTTACCCCAACTATCCGCGCAACGACGAGGTGCTCTATCAGCTCGCGCGCGCTTACGAGACGACGGGCCGACCGGATGATGCGCTCGCGACGCTCGATCGGCTCGAGAGCCGCTATCCGCACACGCGCTTGATCGCCGAGGTCGAGTTCCGGCGCGGAGAGCTGCTGTTCTCGGCGAAGCGCTACGCGGAGGCCGAGGCGGCGTATGGCAGCGTGATCCGACGCGGGACTGCATCGGGGTTCTACCGGCAAAGCCTCTACAAGCAAGGCTGGTCGCTGTTCAAACAATCGAAGAACGAGGAGAGCCTTCCCGCCTTCGCCGGTGTGCTCGATCAGGCGCTCCTCGAGGGCCGCTCCGGCGGGCGTCCCGTGCCGCTCGAGAGCCTCTCACGCGCCAATCGCGAGCTCGTCGAGGACACACTGCGCGCGATGAGCATCACCTTCTCGTATCTCGAGGGTTCGAAGTCGATCGACGCCTTCCTCGGGCGATACGGCGAGCGTCCGTACGACTACCTGCTCTATGCGCGGCTCGGCGACCTGTACGTGACGAAACAGCGCTATCAGGACGCGGCCACGACGTATCGCGCGTATGTCGCGCGCTCGCCGGCGAGCGATCACGCACCGGGCCTGGCGATGCAGGCCATCGAAGCTTACCGCAAAGGCGGATTCACGCAGCTCGTGCTCGACGGCAAGCGCGAGTATCTCGAGCGCTACGATCTGGGGACGGAGTTCTGGCGAGGACGCAAGCCCGCCGATTACCCCCAGGTCGTCGGAGAGCTGAAGAAGAACCTGCAGGATGTCGCGACGTACTACCACGCGATGGCCCAGTCGAAGAAGCGCATCGAGGACTATCGCGAGGCAGCGCGCTGGTACCGCGCCTATCTCAAAGACTTTCCCGACGATCCGGATTCGGCAACGACCGACTACCGGCTCGCCGATGCGCTCTTCGCGAGCGGTCAGTATGTCGATGCGGCCTCCGAGTACGAGCGAACCGCCTATCACTATCCGCTCACGGCAAGCTCCGCGGCCGCAGCCTATGCGGCGCTCGTTTCCTACCAGAAGGCGGAGGCGACGCTCTCGGGGAGTGCGAAAGCCGCTCTTCATGCGCGTGCGATCGACTCAGGGATCCGGTTCGCCCGAGCTTTCCCCACGCATCCCGACAGCGGCGGCGTGCTCACGCGGGCGGCGGAGGATCTCTTCAACGCGCACGATGCGCGCGCCACCGAAGTAGCGCACCTAGTGCTCGATCATCGCCCGCCGGTCGACCCGGAGAAGCAGCGCATCGCCTGGACGATCATCGGTCAGTCGAGCTTCGATCACGGCGCATTTGCCGACGCCGAGAGCGCGTACACGCGCGCGCGCGAGCTCGCGGCGCGCGATCCGAAGATGCGCGCCGATCTGACCGATCGCATCGCGGCGGCCGTGTATCAGCAGGGCGCGGCAAAACAGAAGGCCGGCGACTCGAGCGGCGCGGTAGCCGCGTTTTTGCGGGTCGGCGAGGTCGCGCCGAGCTCGAAAATCCATGCGACGGCGCAGTACGATGCGGCCGCCGAGCTCATCCGGCTGAAACAATGGGATCGGGCCGTGACGGTGCTCGAGCAATATCGGCACGATTTCCCGAAGGACTCACGCGCGGCGGACGTGACCCGCAAGCTCGCGGTCGCATACGTCGAGGCGAAACGACCCGGCGCGGCGGCCGCGGAGTTCGAGCGCATCGCCGCAACGTCGGCGGAGGCTCGCGAGGTGCGACGCGAGGCGCTGCAGCGCGCCGCGGATCTCTATGCGGATGCTCACGAGCCGGGCAAGTCTCAGGCGCTGCTCGTCGAGTTCGTGAAAACCTATCCGGAGCCGATCGCCGATGCCATCGAGGCGCGCGAACGGCTCGCGACCGCGGCGCAGAAGGCAGGCGATGAGCGGCGCGCTCTCGACTGGGATAGGCAGATCGTGCAGGCAGATGCGCATGCAGGCGCCGCGCGTACGGCGCGCACACGCTATCTCGCGGCGCATGCGGCGCTCGCGCTCGCCGCACCCGAGCGCGATGCGTTCCGGCGTATCCGCTTGGTCGCGCCACTCAAGAGGAGTCTCATCGCCAAGCGCAAGGCGCTGGAGCGGGCGCTCGCAGACTACAAAGCGACGCTCGCCTACCAAGTGGCCGATGTGACGACCGCCTCGACTTACGAGATGGCCGAGCTCTATCGCACGCTCGCAAAAGATCTGCTCGCGTCCGAGCGCCCGAAGAGGCTCTCCAAGGACGAGCTCGATCAATACGAGGCACTGCTCGAGGATCAGGCGAACCCGTTCGAGGAGCAGGCGATCGCGCTGCACGAGGCCAATACGGCAAGGGCCCGGGACGGGCTGTACGATGAGTGGGTGAAGAAGAGCTACGCGGCGCTCGCGGAGCTCGATCCAGGCCGCTACGGCAAGACGGAGCTGACGCAGGATGTGGTGGCTACGCTCTACTGAGGACGCTCCGAGCCACACCGGGACTGCGCGGCTCGCGGGAGTCGCGGGGCGAGGCACCCGTCTCGCGACCGCGGGGGCCCTGCTGCTCATGGTGGCATGCGTAAGCGTACCGCCGAGCGCTCCGACGCCTGCCTCACGCGGGCACGCACCTGCGGGATCGCAGGGCAACACTGCGGCAGGTGGCGCCGCGCGCACGGAGGGCGAGGCATCGGCCGCGCCGGCGACCGGACCGAACGGTACGGTGAGCCCTGCCGCTCCGCCGCCTGCGCGCGCCGTGGCCGATTTCGGCCGGGCAGTCGGCCTCATGAGGTCCGGCAATGCCGAAGAGGCGGAGCTCGAGTTCGAGCAGATCGCGACGAGCTATCCGCAGCTCGCCGCTCCGGATATCGATCTCGGCCTGCTGTATCGCAAGTCGGGCGATCTCGACCGTTCGGAGCGCTCGCTGCGCCGAGCCGTCGAGCGCGACCCCGGAAGCGCCATCGGCTGGTGCGAGCTCGGAGTGACACTGCGCATGCGCGGCAAGTTCCACGACGCAGAGGATGCCTACAAGCGAGCGATAGCGGCCGACCAGGGCTTCGCGCCGGCATATCGCAATCTCGGCGTGCTGCTCGATCTGTATCTCGGAGATGCGCCCGGGGCGCTCGATGCCCTCGAGCACTATCAGAAGCTGACCGGCGAGAAGGAGCCGGTGCGTGGCTGGATCGCGGAGCTGCGGCGTCGTGCAGGCAAGAGACCTGCAGAACGCAGCACGACCGAGGCCGGTCCCGCGGCGACCGGCGCATCCGCAGGTGCGAGTCCGCCGGCCGGTGCGCCACCGGGAGGCTCGGCTCCAGTGGCAGGCAAGACAGGAGACTGATCATGCGCAAATCAGGATTGCAGCCCAGACTGTTTGAGTTGCTCTGCGCTTGCCTCATCCTCGCGCCGTGTGCGGCGCTCGCTCAGCAGGCCGGACAGGGGGCGCCGCAGGCTACACCTGCAGCCGCTGATGCCGCACCCGCAGCCGCTTCCGCAGCGGCCAATACCCAATCCGCTGCCACACCCGCGCCGGCAGCGGGCAACGCCGCGCCCGTACGCAGCCGCTCCGCGAAGCCGACGGAAGATCTCGAGCCAGCGGTCGATACGTCGGCCGATGCGACCCAGGCACGGACCGAACGCAAACGCGGCGCGAAGGCCGCTCCTCGCGGACGTGGGTCGGGCAAGGCGATGGACCATCTCGAGCTCGGTACGACGGACATCACCGGCAACCGCGAGCTGCCGAAGGTCATGTACATCGTGCCGTGGAAGCGCTCCGATCTCGGCGATCTGACGGGCAAGCCTCTCAACAGCCTGGTCGACCAGGCGCTCGAGCCCGTGGACCGCAACGTGTTCGAGCGTGCGAACCGCTACTACGGCGCAGTGACTGCCGGCGCCAACAGCGCCGGCCCGTCGGCGTCGAGCCCGTCAGCTTCCAGCTCGTCGGGCAATGCGCCGCGCGGCGCTGCGCCGCATGCGAGCGCATCGCCGGACGTGCATCGCACGCCCGCCGCGGGCTCCGGCTCCGCCGTGCGGGATGAGAGGTAGATCGCAGCTTTTTGGGTTTATGTCATTCAGTTTGCGCTCTCCGGAGCGGGTCGAGGTCCGAAAATGAACTTCTGGCACATGGTCGTACGCTTCTTTCAGGGCGGTGGAATCTTCATGTTTCCGATCGCCCTCGTGCTTGCGCTCGGCATCGCGATCGCGACCGAGCGATACATCTATCTGCAGCTCGTCGAGGCGCGCAATCGGCGGCTGTGGAATCAGATCGTACCGCTGCTCGCGCAGGGCAATTTCCGGCAGGTCGTTCAGGCCACTTCGAAATCGGATTCGGCCATCGGGCAGATCCTCAACTACGGCCTCGCGCGCATCCAGGCCGCGCGGCGCCGCGACGACATCGAGAAAGCGATGGAGGAGAGCCTCATGGAAGTGGTCCCGCGGCTCGAGAAGCGCACGCACTACCTCGCGACGTTCGCCAATCTCGCGACGCTGCTCGGGCTGCTCGGAACGGTGATCGGTCTGATCAACGCGTTCGCCGCCGTTTCGACCGTCAACCCGGCAGAGAAGGCGAATCTGCTGTCGGCGAGCATCTCGGTCGCGATGAACTGCACCGCGTTCGGAATCATGACTGCCGTGCCGATTCTGTTCGTGCACGCCTGGCTGCAGACGAAGACCACCGAGCTCATCGACAGCCTCGAGATGGCTTCGGTGAAGTTCCTCAATGCGGTCACGGAGCGCAAGCCCGAAGCGCCCGCGCCTGCCCCGGCGGTCGCAGCCTGACGGGACGCGCCGCCCTCTCCGGCTCAAGCGCCGCTCACGATCATGCGCCGTTCATCCTTCGAGGCAAGGAAGCTCGCCCGCCGCAAGCGCCGGCCGGCGGAGCTGATCCTCGTGCCGATGATCGACATCTTCACGGTGCTCGTCACATTCCTGTTGATGACCGCCGTGTTCTCGCGAACCGTGGTGCTGCAGCTCGATCTGCCCGCCAAAGTCACGCAGTTCCGCGATCCGCCGCCCGGACTGCAGCTCGAAGTCGTCGTGCACAAGGATCAGATCGTGGTCGAGGACCGCAACAGCGGGCCCCTCGCGACGCTGCCCAACAACGCGGGAGGGTACGACCTCGACGATCTGACCGCTTACCTCAAGCGGGTGAAGGCCAAGTTCCCGGAGAAGACCGACGCGACACTGCTGCTCGAGCCGGGAATCTCCTACGACACGCTGGTGCAGGTGATGGACCATGTGCGCGTGTTCGTAGTGAGTGCCGGCCTCGGTACGCAGCAGGCCGAGCTCTTCCCCGACATTTCGATTGTAGATGCGCCCACATGATGTCGAACCGCGCGCGCCGCATGGCCGAGCACCACATCCGCCACCGCGCCGACGCGACGCTCAATCTGGTGCCGCTCATCGACATCCTGACCGTGATGGTCTCCTTCCTGCTCGTCTATTCGACGGAGGTCGAGGTCATCCAGAACACCAAGGGCATCGACATCCCGCAGTCGATCGCCCAGGCCCAGCCGAATCGCTCGGTAGTCGTGATGATCACCAAGACGGATCTGTTCGTGCAGGGCGAGCGCATCGCCTCGGTGGGCGAGCTGCGCGCGGGCGGACAGATCATCGCGCCGCTGCGCGCCGCGCTCGAGCGTCCGCTGCTCGTGGGACGCGAGGTGAGCGAACGCGATATCGCGTCTCGGGAAATCACGATCATGGCCGATAAGTCGCTCCCCTACGAGGTCCTGAAAAAGGTCATGGCGACCTGCACGGATGCCAACTTCGGACGCATCTCTCTCGCCGTCCTGCAGAAGGACGAGCCGGTCCCGGCCGGACGCAACCCTGCGGCCTGACCTCGAGCCCCGGACTCGCCGCCATGCTCGCGCCGTTCCATCGTGAATACGCTCTGCCCTGGGAGGTCGACCCGGAGGTCGAGGGCCGCTTCAAGAAGATCCTGCAGTCGGTGCTCGCGGGCCTCGTGCTGCTTGCGCTGCTGTTCGCTCTCGTACCCGCCCCCAAGCGGACGGTAAACGAGGAGGCAGTCCCCAAGCGCCTCGCACGCATCATGATCGCCGAGCAGCCGAAACCTCCGCCCCCCGCACCGAAGGTCGAGGAGAAGCCGCGCCCCATCGTGAAGCCGCAACCCGTCCCGCCTCCGCAGCGCACGGAGCAGGCGCGCCGCCGCGCGCAAAAGTCGGGGCTCCTCAAATACCAGGACGAGCTCGCCGACTTGCGTCAGGATCTCAACGTGAATGTGGGTACGACCCGCAATCTGACGGGCGCCGTCGGTGCCGACTCGCATGCCGAGCGGTCGCTCATCACGTCGAATATCGGCGCAGGCAGTGGCGGCATCACCGCGTCGAGTGTGAGCCGCGGGTTCGGCACCGGTGCGGGCTCGCTCACCGGCCATCAGACGACCGCCGTGAGCTCCAGGCTCGCACGCGAAGGGCTCGACGGCCAGGGTCCGACCCGTACCGGCTCGAGCGGCAAGGCCGCAAGGAGCCGCGAGGAGATCGAGCTCGTCTTCGATCGCAACAAGGGCGCGATCTACGCGCTCTACAGCCGGGAGCTCCGTCAGCATCCGGAGCTGCAGGGCAAACTCGTGCTAGAGTTCACGATCTCGCCATCGGGCGAGGTGACGATGTGCCGCGTGATCTCGAGCGATCTCAAAGATCCGGATCTCGAGCGCAAGATCATCGCGCGCGTGCGCCTGTTCCGCTTCGAGCCTAAGGATGTGGCACCGATAACGACGACCAAGCCGATCGATTTCTTCCCGGCGTAGAGGGGGAGCCCGCAGGGCTTCACGGGGGACGCCATGAACCTCAATTCGGAGATCGAATACTTCAACGAGCTCAGGCTTATCGACAAGGCCCGGCTGTTGAATCTGTTTTTGCACGAGCTCGCCGAGGAGGCCCGCGGCACGTACGGGCCCGGGTCCGAGCAGGTGCACGACGGGGCGCACCTGCGCTTCGTCAACGAGCTCGTGCACCGCCTGACGCGCGTCATCGAGCAGTTGATGGCCGAGGATGCCGCGAGGCCCGCCGATGACGTCCTGATGCGCATGCTGCTCTCGCCACGGGCCGACAAGGTCGCCGAGCGACTCGTCTTCAATGCCTATCGCCGCGCGATTCAAGGGTTCGAGAGCTTCGATACCACCGTACTGATGGGTTGAGCCTGCGGGGATGCCGGCGCACGGCCGCTCCGCGGCCCGTTGCGCCGCCCGTGATTCCATCAGTAGAGTGGCGCGAGTCCTCCGCCGAGCCTCGCGCCGATGATCGAGCAGCCGCTCACCCAAGTCCTCATCCTGCTCGCGGCAGCCGTCTTCGTCGTGGCGCTCGCCCGGCGCGCCGGCTGGCCCCCGATCCTCGGCTATCTCGTCGTCGGTCTGGCCCTCGGACCGCATGCGCTCGCGATCATCCCCTCGAGCGAGCTCATGCACGTCGTGCCGGAGCTCGGTGTCGTCTTTCTGGTCTTCACGCTCGGCCTCGAGTTCTCGCTGCCGCGCATGATTGCCATGCGGCGCGAGGTATTCGGGCTCGGCGCGTTGCAGGTGTGCGCGACGCTCGCCGCATGCGCGGCACTCGCGCACCTCGCCGGAGCGTCGTGGCTGGTGGCTGCGCTCATCGGCGGCTCCGTCGCGATGAGCTCGACGGCGATCATCCTGCGTCAGCTCGGCGATCGCGGGGAGCTCAACCGGACGCACGGGCGGCTCGCTTTCGCCATGTTGCTGTTTCAGGACCTCGCCTTCGTGCCGCTGCTCGCGCTTGCGACGGGGCTCGATCGAGGGCACGCGGGAGTCTCGCTGAGGTCGGCCCTGCTCACCGCGGCAGCCGGGGTGCTCGCGGTGGTCGTCGTGCTCGCGGCCGGCCGCTGGCTCTTGAGGCCGCTGTTCCGCGAGATCGCCCACAGCAGGCTGCGGGAGCTGTTCACGCTCACTGCGCTCTTCGTCGTGCTCGCGGCGGCGTGGGTGTCGTACGTCGCGGGATTGTCGCTCGCACTCGGCGCATTCCTCGCGGGCATGATGCTCGGCGAGACCGAGTACCGCTATCAGGTCGAGGCAGTCATTCGTCCGTTCCGCGACATCCTGCTCGGCCTGTTTTTCATTTCGGTCGGCATGCTGCTCGATGTGCGCGTGCTTGCAGCGCAGCTCCTCATGGTCTCGGCGATGCTCGCCGGGATGCTCATCGTGAAGACGGCGATCGCCGCGCTCGCGGCGCGCCTCTTCGTGGACTCGACGTTCAAGGCGCTGCGCGCCGCGGTCGTGGTCGCGATTGGCGGGGAGTTCGGCATCGCACTGCTCACGATACTCATCGAGAGCGGCGCGGGCTCCCCGCTCGGACAGCCACTGCTCGTCGCCGTGGTGATCTCGATGGTCCTCTCACCCCTGATCGTCGATCAGAACCGCGCGATCGCGCGTGCAGTGCTGCGTCAGCGCGGGCCCCGGGCGGCGCCCCTCGAACCGGAGAACGGCGCGACGGGCTTCATCGCGAAGCGCGAGCACGTCATTCTGTGCGGCTACGGGCGCGTCGGTCAGAACGTCGCCCGCGTCCTCGAATCGCAGGGTTTCGAGTACATCGCGCTCGATCTGGACCCGGCCCGCATCCGCGCTGCGCGCCAGGCCGGCGAGCCGGTGCTCTTCGGGGACTCCGCCGACGAGGAGATGCTCGTCAAGGCGGGGATCGATCACGCAAGCGCAGTGGTCGTCAGTTTCTCGAACCCCGCCGTCGCGCTCGGCATCGTGCGCAGTGTCCGCCGCATGCGCTCCGAGGTGCCGCTGCTCGTGCGTACCGCCGATGATGCGCGCCTCAAGGAGCTGAAAGACGCGGGTGCGACGGAAGTGGTGCCCGAGACCTTCGAGGCGAGCCTGATGCTCGTCTCGCAGGTGCTGATGCTGCTGCACGTGCCGGTGAGCCGGGTCGTGCACACCGTCGGGGCCGTGCGCGCGAGCCGCTATCAGCTCCTGCGCAGCATTCACCGGCGCGAGGACCCGCGGCCGGCGGCCGACGATGCGGAACCCTACCGCGAGGAGCTGAAATCCATCGTCGTTCCGCCGGGTGCCTGGGCCGTGGGCCGCACCGTGAGCGATCTCAGAGCACGGGGTGCCGAAGTCGCGATCACCGGCATCCGCCGGCATGGCATCCTCGGACGCGAGCCGACGGGCGAGACGCGCATCCGGGAGGGCGATATCGTGATCGTCTATGGACTGCCCGAAGCGCTCGAGCACGCCGAGGGCGTGCTGCTCGCCGGGTGAGGATGAGCGCGGTGCCTTTATCGGCTGTCGAATGAAACGCACTGAAATCCATTTCCCGCCTCAGCACGAGGCGCTCCGCGAGGATGTGCACGCGCTCGGCGAGCTGATCGGACAGATGCTGAGCGAGCAAGGCGGCCCGGCGCTCCTTGCGACCGTGGAGCAGGACCGGGTTCTTGCGATCCGCCGGCGCGAAGGCGATCAGTCCGCCGCGGCTTTGCTCGCGACCCGTGTGCGCGGGCGCCCGCCCGAGGAGGCTCGGGATCTGGTGCGCGCCTTCTCCACGTGGTTCAAAGCCGTGAACCTGGCAGAGAAGGCGCATCGCGTGCGCAGACGCCGCCAGTACTTCCTCTCCGACAATGACCGCCCGCAGCCGGGCGGAATCGAGGATGCGCTCCGCAGCCTGAAGGCCGAAGGCGTCACGCTCGATGAGACGCTGCGCCTCATCGGCAGTATCGCGATCGAGCCCGTGTTCGCCGCACATCCGAGCGAGTCGATGCGACGCACGACCTTGCGCAGCCAGCAGCGGGTCGCGCGCCTGCTGCTCGCGCGGCTCGACCCGACACTCACGCCGCGGGAGACGCGCGATGTGTGGGGGCGCATCCGCCAGGAGCTCACCGCCGGCTGGCAGACCGAGGAGCACCCGCGTGAGCGGCTCACTGTCGCGGACGAGCGCGAGCACGTGTTGTACTACCTGAGCGAGGTGCTCTACCGCGTCGTGCCGGAGCTCTACGAGGAGATCGCCGAAGCGCTCGCGAAACTGTATGACGTCGAGGCCGACGCGATCGAGCTGCCGCCGCTTCTGAGCTTCGGTACCTGGGTAGGAGGTGACATGGACGGTCATCCCGATGTTCAGGGCAAATCCATCCGCGAGACCCTCGCGCGACAGCATCAGGTGATTCTCACCGCCTATCACGAGGAGTGCCTTGCGCTCGCCGAGCGACTTGCCCAGAGCGCGAGCCGTGTCGGCGTCTCCTCCGCCCTCGCCAAGCGGATCGAGGAGTATTCGAGGCTCCTGCCAGGCTCGCGCGCACTCGCGCCGAGCCGCCATGACCGCATGCCGTACCGCGTTTTTCTCGCACAGATCGCGATGCGGCTGCGGCACACGTTCGAGGGGCGCGCGAGCGGGTATGAAAGCGCCGCGGCGTTATCGGCCGACGTGCGGCTCATCGCCGAGAGTCTCCGAGCCAACAAAGGCTGGAATGCGGGGCACCACTCCGTGCGGCGGCTCCTGCGGCGCATCGAGACCTTCGGATTTCATCTCGCGACTCTCGATGTGCGCCAGGAGAGCGCGATCCACCACGCGATCGTCGCGCAGGGGCTCGACGATCCTGCATGGGGCGGGCGGCCTTCCGAGGAACGCCACCGGCTGCTCGCCGAAGCTCTCGAGCGCGACACGGGGCCTCAAGTGGAGCTCGATCCGCTCGGCAAGCGCGCGCGCGGCGTGTTCGAATCGATCACGCAAGCCCGGCACCGGTACGGCCCGGCCGCGGTCGGCTACTACATCGTGAGCGGCGCCACCGGTACGGATGACGTGCTCGCCGTGCTGTTGCTCGCGCGCTGGGCCGAGGCATGCGACAGACGCACGGGTGAAGTCGCGCTCGACATCGCACCGATGTTCGATTCGGTCGAATCGCTCGAGGCGAGCGGCGCCATTCTCGGAAGACTGCTCGCCGATCCGCTCTATCGACGACATCTCGAGTCGCGCGGCCGCCCACAGTGCGTCGTCATCGGCTATGCGGAAGGCAATAAGGAGGCCGGGCTGCCCGCCTCGCGCCTCGCGGCGCAATCCGCGCAACGTCAGCTCGCCGGTGCGCTCGCAGCGCTCGGGGAGCGCCATGTCGTATTCCATGCGCGGGGCGGAAGCGTCGCACTCGGAGGAGGGAGGATCGACGCCATCGTGCGCGCGGCCCCGCGCGAGGCCGTGAATGGAGTGCTGCGCCTCACGGAGCAGGGCGAGGGCGTCAATCAGAGCTATGGCCTGCAGCCGATCGCGTTGCGCACCCTCGAGCGCGCTTTCCATGCGCTCGTGTGCGGGCCTCGCGCGGCAAGTCCCGAACACCCGGCGCACGCGGAGTGCGCCGCGACTCTCTCCCGCGCTGCGCGCGACACGTATCGCCGGCTCGTGTACGGGGATGCGCAGTTCTTCGAGTACTTCCGCAACGCTACACCGATCGATGTGATCGAGCGTATGCAGATCGGCTCGCGCCCCGCATACCGCTCGCTGCCGGCGCAGCTCGAGACGCTCCGGCCCGTGCCGTGGACGTTCGCATGGACACAATCGCGTCTGCTTCTTTCCGCCTGGTACGGCGCCGGTACCGGCCTTGCGCAGGCGATCGAGCAGCATGGGCTCGCCGCGGTGCGCGAGGCTTGCGAGGGCGATATTTTCCTGCGACTGCTCATTGCCGACGTGGAGGCGATGCTCGCACGCGCGGATCTCGAGATTGCGGCCGCGTACGACGAGCTCGCGCCGGCCCCGCTGCGCCGTTTCTTCTCCGACATCCGCGCCGAGTACGAGCTTGCCTGTGAGCGGCTGCTGGAGGTCAAGCACGCACGGCGGCTGCTCGATGCCGATCCGACGCTGCAGCGGGCGATCGATCTGCGCAATCCATATATCGATCCGATGAATCTCATGCAGGTCGATCTGCTCGCGCGCTGGCGGGCAGGCGGCCGCGAGGACCGGGACCTGTTCGAGGCACTGCTCGCGAGCGTGAGCGGCATCGCTCAGGGGCTGCAGAGCACGGGGTGATGCCGGGTGCCTTTTCAGACGGAGTCGAGTGTGATCTCCATCGCTTCGGCCGCTCCCGAGGACGCTGCACTGGTACTCGCCTTCATCCGCGAGCTCGCCGCGTACGAGCGGCTCGCGCATGCGGTCGCGGCAACCGAAGAGGATCTACGCCGGACGCTCCTCGGCCCCGAGGCGTGCGCGCACGCGCTCATCGCGCACTGGGACGGGGAGCCGGTCGGGTTCGCCGTCTATTTCTTCAACTACTCGACCTTCCTCGGCAAGCCCGGGCTGTACCTCGAGGACCTCTATGTACGTCCCGCCGCGCGGGAGCGCGGCGTCGGGCGCCGACTGCTCGCGCACCTGGCGAGCATCGCGCTCGAGCGCGGTTGCGGCCGAATGGAATGGGCGGTACTCGATTGGAACGAGCGGGCGATTCGTTTCTACCGGAGTCTCGGGGCCTCGCCGAACGAGGAGTGGACCACGTATCGCCTCTCGGGCGAGGGGCTACGGCGGCTCGCAGCGGCGCCCGCCCGCGACGACCGTGCTCGCGGATGATCGAGCGCCGGGTGCTGTCCGATTCCGTCGCTTGCCTCCTGCGATCGCTCGCAGCGTTGCGCTTTATCGACGGGGACGCGGCCGTCGAGCATCGCGAGCAGGCTGCTGCGCGCACGCGCCACGCGACTTTTGATCGTACCGACGGCACACCCGCAGATCGATGCAGCCTCATCGTACGAGAAGCCGCTCGCGCTCACCAGAATGAGCGCCGCACGCTGGCCGGGCGAAAGGCAGCTGAGCGCGCGATTGAGATCGCGCAGCTCGAGCTCGCCGTCGTGGTCCGGCGGTACGCTCGGCTCGGGCAGGGAATCGCCCGAGATGTCGTGCGCCTCGAACTTGCGGCGCCGCAGCTGTGAGTAGTGCTCGTTGCGCACGATCGTAAACAGCCACGCTTTCAGATTCGTGCCGGGCTTGAATCGCTTGATGTTGTTGAAGGCGCGCAGCAGCGCCTCCTGCACGAGGTCGTCTGCGCGCACGCCGTCGCGGCAGAGAGAGCGCGCGAAGGTGTGCAGCTGCGGGACGAGCGACACCATCTCGTCGGTGACTTTGTAATCGCTTTCGCCTGAATCCATATCCATGTAGCCCTCGCGAGGGCAGGCCTCTATTCCTGCTTTACGACGGCCAAGCTACACGCGCTCGCGTTTCGATTGAGTCGGCGACCGGCACTCGCGCCGCGGGGGCTCCGCCGATCCTGCCGTCGGACGCCTCCTACCCCTCAGCGAAGCAGCCCGCGTGCCTGAGCGGCGGGCGCAGTTCTTGCTCCGCGCAGCGCGAGGCGTAATGAGGATCCGAAGGCACAAGGAAGGGACGGTCTACCGGGTGTCCCCGGGACCGGCGAACACGTGGCGAGTATCTACCGATTCGGGCAGCGCGATCGCCTCCTTCAACGAGAAGAGCGCGGCCGTTCGTTTCGCATTGAGCCTCGCGCGCGGGGAGGCGGGCTGGCAGATGCCCGCGCCCGGCGTCTCGGTGCGTTCCGCGCGGCCCGTGCCTCCGCGTCTTTGACGAGCCGCACAGAGCGGACCCCTTTCGCAATACCCCCGGCGCGCGGTGCAGAGCAGAGCACGGCGTTGCCGGCCGATCGCAGCGAGGTGCAAACATGCAATGGAGCAATGCGACATTCACGACGATCGTTGCGGCCGGAGCGCTGATCGCGGGGTGCTCGAGCGGCCCGCCACGCCAGACGACGGCCGATCTCGCGCGCGCTCAGACGCTCGTCGCGCAGGCGCAATCGACCGGAGCACAGCAGTACGCCGCGGCCGACCTGCAGACTGCGCGCGACAAGGTGCAGCAGGCGAACCAGCTGGCCGATCACGATGCGCGCCGCGCCGACAGACTCGCCAACGAGGCCGCAGTCGATGCCCAGCTCGCGAGCGCTCGGGCCCAGAATGCCAAGGCCCAGCATGCCCTCGATGATGTGAATCGAAGCTTGCAGTCGCTGCGTGAGGAAACCGAGCGAAGCACGAACGGAGCCGTTGCGCCGCCCGCGGGCGAGCCGAACACCCTTCCGCCGCCCAGCCCACGGTGATCGAGGAGCGAACAATGAGACCCGAAGGATCGACGATCTTCACACCCGTTCTGCTGATGGCGGCGGGCGTGGCTGCGGCCGCTCTGCTCGCCGCCTGTGCCTCCCGGCCGGCGCACAACGATCAGCTCGAGCAGGCGCGCATCGAGGTGCGCAGCCTCGAGCAGGACCCGGATGCGCAGGCCGCGGCCGCGCAGCAGCTGCGCGACGCGCGCGCGGACCTGCAGCGCGTGAACGATGCGTTCAAAAAGCACCGATCGACCGACGAGGTGACATACCTCGCGTATTTGGCCGACCGCGAGGCCGAGACCGGCAAAGCGCTCGCGGACGAATACCGCGCGCACGAGCAGCTTGCGAAAGCCAACGAGGACCGCAACCGGATCCTGCTCGAAGCGCGCACGCAGGAGGCTCGACGGGCGCGCGAGCAGGCCCAGACCGCCGGGGAGCAGGCGCAGAACGCGCAAGAGGAAGCGCAGCGCCAGGCGCAACAGGCCGCAGCCGCGCGCGAAGAGGCGGAGCGCGCGCAGAGCGAGCTGCAGAAAGAGCAGCAGGAGCTCTCGGATCTCAAAACACGCCAGACACAGCGTGGGCTAGAGCTCACGCTCGCGAGCGACGTGCTATTCAACACCGGATCGGCGGAGCTGAAGCCGGGTGCGGCGCTGCAGATCAACCGTCTCGCCGATTTCATGCGGGGCAATCCGAAGACGCGCGTCATCATCGAGGGATACACGGACAGCACGGGCAGCGCGGCCTTCAATGAGCAACTCTCGGAGCAGCGCGCGCAGGCGGTGGCGAGTGCGCTTGCAACGCAGGGAATTGCGATGGACCGCGTTCAGACCGTCGGGCGCGGGCAGGGCTATCCGGTCGCGAGCAATGCCACGCCCGCAGGGCGCCAGCAGAATCGGCGCGTGGACATCATTCTCTCGGACATCTCGGGGCGCTTCGCCCAAGGGGCGAACCAAGGCCCGGTCGTGCGGTAGCGGCGAGCTGCCGCGGCTACGCGCGGCGGAAGTCGACGGCCGGCAACTGCATGGAGCGCCGGTATTTGGTGACGGTGCGGCGCGCGACCTTGACGCCGCGGTCCGCGAGAAGCTCGGTGAGCTGCACGTCGGAGAGCGGATTGCGCCGGTCCTCCGCTGCGATGAACTCGCGCAGCAGCGCGCGGATCGCGGTCGCCGAGCACGAGCCGCCGCTCGTCGTTGCAAGCTGCCGCGAGAAGAAGCGCTTGAACGCCACTACGCCGCGCGGCGTCGCCATGTACTTGTGGCTCGTTGCGCGCGAGACCGTCGACTCGTGCAGCCCGAGCTCATCGGCAATCTCCCGCAGCGTCAAAGGCCGCATGGCGAGATCGCCGTACTCGAAGAAGTTGCGCTGGCGGGTCACGACGGCCTCGGCCACGCGCTGGATCGTGAGGAAACGCTGCTCGAGATTGCGCACGAGCCAGCGCGCCTCCTGCAGGTGCTGGGCGAGCAGGGCCGTCTCGCCTTCGCGAACCTGTCGGAACTGCTCCGCGTACTGCTGATTCACGCGGATGCGCGGATAGATGGCGGCGTTGATCGAGACCACCCAGCGCTTCTTTTCTTTGCGCACGATCACATCGGGAACGATCGCGCGCGGCTCGAAGGTGCCGAGCTTCGAGCCCGGGCGCGGATCGAGACTGCGGATCAGATCGAGCGCGACGCGCAACTCCTCCTCCGTGCAGCCGAGCGCCTCCTGCAGCTGCTCGTGGTCGCGAGCGGCGACCAGCTCGAGCTTGCCCTGGGTGACCGCGAGCGCGATCACCCGTCCGGGGGTGCCCGGCTCGAGCGCATTGAGCTGCAGCGCGAGGCACTCGGCGAGGTCCCGTGCGGCAATGCCGGTCGGCTCGAGCGTCTGCACGATCCGCAGCGCCGTCTCGAGCTCTCCCGGGGCGACCTTGCCGACGTCGGCATCATCGGTCGTGGTCGTCGGCGCGAGATCCCCGAGCGGCTGGCGCAGGAATCCGTCGTCGTCGAGCGCATCGACGATGAGGTTGGCGAGCGCGAAATCGCGCTCTGTCAGCCCGAGAAGCAGCAGCTGCTCTCGCAGCTGGTCCCGAAGCGTCGAGGGCGACGCCGTCCATTCGGTCCAGTCCGGGGCATCGTCGCTCGATGAGCCGCCCGAGGTCCCGGAGAAATCGAGGTCCTCACCCTTCGTCGTGTCGCTGCCGTCCTCCTCCTGAGTACGCGAGTCCGCACCCTCGGCCGCCTCCTCCAGGAACGGATTCTGCGCAATCGCCTGGTGCAGTTCTTGCACGCACTCGAGCGCGGAAAGCTGCAGTAATTTCACTGACTGCTGCAGCCGGGGTGTCAAGGTGAGCTGCTGTCGCAGGCGCAGCCCCAGAACGGCATTGGTCATTGTGCCTAGAGTTCCTTTACAGCGTGCCGACCGAGTTAAAGCAACAGCTATGCCAAGTGCCTCATTCGCGCTCGAACGGGCGGTAGTCCGCAGAGCACGTGATACTGCGGGCGCAGGGCACGAGCGAGATTGCAAAAGCGTGTAGAAAGCTCAGCACGACGCTCGAGACGGCCGAATCGGTGTAGAAGCTATGGAATCAACACCTGACGAAGGCGCGGGTTCCGCACGCCGCGCCACACGCGATGAGCGCGCGGCGGATCCGCGCTCTCAAATCGCGCGGGACCGCGGACCCGAGGCGCGCGCCGGCGTGCCGGAGGACCTCGGCGCGTTCGAATGGGACCCCATCGCCGATGCGCTCGCCTGTTCCGGGGCGCTTGCGACGCTGCTCGGCTGCGAGCCGGGGACGGTGCGCACGCTCGCCGAGCTCCTAGCGAGGCTGCACGATGACGATCGCGGCGCGTTCAGCCGGCAAATGAGAGAGGCGGTGGCAGCGCGCCGCGCAGTGCATGCAGAGCTGCGCGTGCGTGAGGACGCCGCGCGAGCCCGTTGGCTCAGAGTGCGAGCCGCAGTAATTCACGGACCGGCGGGAGAGCGTGTGATCGGCCTCGTCGAGGATGTGACACAAGAGAAGCAGGCCGAGGCCGAGCACGCCGCGCTCGTGCGCAGGGAGCGCGCGCTGCGCGCGGCTGCCGAGCACGCGAATCGTTCCAAGGATGAGTTTCTCTCCATGTTCTCGCACGAGCTGCGCTCGCCGCTCAATGCGATCCTAGGCTGGAATCGGATTCTCGCGGTCAAGCGCGCGGGCGATACGGAAGTCGCCGCGATGACGGCGCGCATCGAGCGCAGCGCGAAAGCGCAGCTGAAACTGGTCAATGACCTTCTCGATCTCGGACGCATCAGCACCGGGAAACTCAAGATCGACGCTCGCCCGACGCGGCTTGCAGGAGTCGTGGCGGCGGCGCTCGATGCGTCCCGGCCGGCGGCAGCGGCCAAAGGCATAGAGCTCACGAGCTCGATAGAGCGCGAGGGGAGCGAGGTCTACGGTGACCCCGATCGGCTGCAACAAGTCGTTTGGAACCTGCTGTCGAATGCACTCAAATTCACCGATACTCGCGGGCGAGTGGAAGTTACGCTGCAAATAGCGGGAGGAATTACCACGCTCCGCGTGGCGGATTCAGGCCAAGGCATCCCGCCCGAGCTGCTCCCGCACGTCTTCGATCGATTCCGGCAGGGCGACAGCTCGACGACGCGCCACACCTCGGGTCTCGGGCTGGGACTCGCGCTCGTGCGCGAGATCGTCGCCTTGCACGGAGGCACGGTAAGCGCCTCGAGCGACGGACAGGGGCGTGGAGCGACATTCACCGTGCGGTTGCCCGCGCTGCGTGCGCGCAGCAGTGCAATCGATGAGCGACTCGCGGGACGCCGGCATTCACTCGAGCGGGTGCTCGCCGGGCTTTCAATCCTGGTCGTAGACGACGAGGCCGATGCGCGCGCGGTGGTTGCAGAGACGCTGCGCCTCGAGGGAGCGCGCGTGACAGTGACGGATTCGGC
>Ga0134128_10001591_pt1 | contig 28938 bp, 37 predicted proteins | sample KB31754_FD_96462 | JGI IMG/M metagenome (GOLD analysis project Ga0134128, IMG submission 96462) | Terrestrial soil microbial communities with excess Nitrogen fertilizer from Kellogg Biological Station, Michigan, USA - KB3-175-4 | ecosystem: Environmental > Terrestrial > Soil > Unclassified ... | reverse complement strand
CGTTCCTGCGAGTCCGTGGCGCATTGCCAAGCCGGCGCAAGGGGTCAATTGCGCCCTACGTCTGGGCTGTGGCGGAGATAGCCTACCGTTGCCGCATGCGTAGCGTCGAGGTGCGCAACCTGACCGATGCGGACAAGACAGATGCCGGGATCACCGTGGATCGAGTCAAGGGCAGCGATGGCAATGTAACGCGCTGGTGCCCGGAGCTTGTCGAGGCATGGGGTTGGCTCGTAGCTCGCCGCGCCCGTATCTGGCTCAAGAAGCCGTCATTCCGGGCGCAGGCAAGCCGTCCGCTAGTGGTGTCGGAGGATGGGTGCGCCTTGAGCAAGTCGGCGTTGAACAGCGCATGGCGGCGGGCGATGGCGGAGGCGATCAAAGCCAAGTTGATCGACCAGGATTCACGGTTCGGGCTGCACGGCTTGAAGCATCGTGGCATCACCGACACGCCCGGCCGGAAGGCGGACAAGAAAGCTGCCAGCGGACACAAGACGGACGCGATGCTGGGGCTGTATGACCACGCATTACAGGTGGTCGATGCGGCCGGAAAGCGCGATTGATTTACACGTTGATTTACACGTAACCGGTCTAAAGTGGCGCCCGAAGCTGGACTCGAACCAGCGACCCCCTGATTAACAGTAAGGTAGACGATACTGTGAAATCATGGGGTTACTGCGAATTGATTTACACGAAAACGGGCTCATTTCGACGCAGGAATGCGGGCTGCGGGACGGGTTTTACACGCGATTTCACCCCCTGAGACTGCCTGCCGCTACCCTGCCGGGATGCCCCTATCCGACCCCCGCCAGATCACCGTCGATGCAGTCGCCATGCTCGCCCTGTCCCGCTGCCCCGTCTGCGGCAATGTGGGCGAGTCGAAGCCGAGGCATCCCTTTGCACCGAAGATCGAATGCGCCTGGTGCCGGGAACGGCAGGCCGTGATCGAGCGGTGCTTGCGTTGGTTGAGGCAGAAGTAGCGCCCCGGCCATCGGCCCGCGCCTGAACGCACGTCGCCGAAGCTGACTATCGCCGGATGAGGCCTGACGGCCGGGGCGGGATCATTGTGGTGGCGTCAACGAAATGATGCTGTCGGCGAAGGCTGATTGGGGTGTCAGATCAGGGCGGCTAAATGAACGTCATGCCGCCCTGGGCCACCGGCTGGCCGATCAAAGCCAAGGGCGGCTGGCGGGGGCGGCGATACCGGAAATAGTCACAGGGCTTGCCCGGCGACGTTGTATGCCTGGATCTCGGTGTAGGCGAGCGTGCGATCAATGGCGACGAGGCAGTAATATCGTTGTGCGGTACCGCCACCGCGGCCGATATCGAAATTCATCGCGGTAATGTTTCCGCCCGCAACGGCACCCGTGCCTGCCGGCGCAGCAACGCCGTCATATACCGTCATGTGGTAGGCGCCGCTCGTAAAATCCTTGACGCCCGTTGCCACCTTAACGCCCGACAGTGCCGTCGATTGCTTGCCGCGCCCGGAGCCGGCTTGAAAGTACTCAAGTGACCAGCTGCCATCTAATATTTGCGCTAAACAGATGCAGTTGCCGTTCGACGGGTTGGTAGGATACGCCGGGCCGATATAAGACCCGATCGTTGCAGATGTGGAAGCATAGCTGCACACCGCGATCATGGAGACTGTCGCATTGCCGCCCAAGCTCGCCGGCACGGCGCCCGCAAATGCGAGGTTGAAAGCGGCGTCGCCGGCCGCGTAATACTTGCTGTAAGTCGCATCGTAGGCGAGCGTCGCGGAGCCATAGTTCACCACACCGTATGCGCCCGTGCGCTTGCACTTGGCCGATTTGATCGGATCGCCGACAGTAATGACCGGGACGGTATGCGCAGTATCTTGAAACAGCGTCGACAGGTCGTTGAAATCGACCACCATGCCGTGCTCGCCGCTGGCGAATAGCGCGTCGTACCATTTGCCCGCAGCAGAAACGACAATACTCTGCGCACTCGTCGCGGTCTGCCCGTCGGTGGAACCAATTGAAGCCGTGAAACTTGACGTCCCTGCCGTTCCCGTCGGCGTTCCGCTGAGCACTAAATTGCTTCCCGAAATCGAGAGCGAGAGGCCCGCAGGTAAAGAGCCTGATGAAACGCCCGTGCCGGCGGTTAGCGAGTAAGGCGCCGAACCGCCCGTAATGGCCAAGCTCGATGAGTAGGGCGTGCCGATGAACGCCGAGGCGAAGGTGCCCGTAAGCGCAAGCGTGCCGGTCCCTGCGCTAAAAAATGCAGGCCCCATGGCGAACATCAGGCGTACCCCGCGCCGCCGCTGCAGCGCAGGACTGAGCCGTCGTAGTAGGCGCTCAGGAAGTTCTTGGCGGAAGCGGTCGTCACCCAAGTTGGCGCGACGCCACCGGGAAACTTGAACATCGTATCGAAAGTAAGCGCCCGACCGCCAGTAGCATCCTGGTCAACCGCGAAGTTCAGCACCATCCCTGCGGTGAGGTTCGTTGGATTTGACAGCTTGCAGGCTGCGCCCATCGTCAAGGTGAAATTATTCGACTTGCTGGCGTCGATGGCGACCGTCGCACCTGATGTCAGCGCGAATGGCGTGACCGACTGATTCTTCGACCACACGCCCAGCGTGGTGCGGAAGAATGTCTGGATCGCTGCGGGCGTGGTACGGACGCTCGTCAGCACGGTCGAGACGACTTGCGAGACGACAATAATCTCGGTGCCGTCGAGCGCGCCCGCTGCCGGCCTATCCGAGTATTTGGTGGGGGAAAGAGCCATGATCGTTACTCCGTGGAAAGCGCGAGCGTTCCGCTCTCAGTGGTGAATTGATACAAGCCATCTTCGGTGATGAACGGTGCGCTGTCCGCGCGAGCCAATGCGGCGTAGACCAACGAATAAATCGTCGCGTCCTCCGCCGCTTCGCCGAAACCGATGCCGCGAAAGTAAAGCGTGCGTCCAGCCAAGCTCGGGTCGATGGGAAGGAAGTAAGCGGCATCCATCAATGTAAACTGGTCGCCAACCGCCATGGCCGTCGCTATCGTCCCACCGAGCGAATGCGTTATTGAGGTCAGCTGAAATTGATTGGCCGTCACTTCGGCTGCGGCGCCAAACTGCGCGAGCTGGGCGAGCTGCGTGCTGGCGCTGACCACGGCGAAAGCATTGGCCGCCGCAGCGAGCTGCGGTGCGGTAGCGCTCTCCAAGCCGTATTTGACCGTGATGACTGTGATCGGCTCGCTGCTGGTTGTCGCCGCGATCGCGATGCTTCCGATGGTCGATTCCATCCGGATCGTCAGAGCATTCTGCCAGCTCGCCATGCCATCGTAGGATGCCTGTACCGTGCAACCCTGCCAGCTATCCCGCCCGTCAGCGCTGGCCGCCGCAATGTAGACGCCGACGCTATCCTGCGGACGTTGTGCAGGGAGATTCATTGGGATCAGCGTCGTCGGTCCCGAGTACGGTGACGACGGCGGAATCGGTGCGTTGCCGGTAATCGCCTGCACACTCGACGTATATGCACTTTGACGGTCATACCGCGTCGTGAACTTCACGCCACCAACACCGAGGACCATTTCGTCCGCAACGTATCGTTTGCCTTGGAATAGCAAAGGCTCGCCGGCAACCAACCTCAGATAGACGTCGGAGCCCGCAAATGGCGTCGAGTATTCCAGCGTGCCCTCCAACGTGGCGTAGGCAACCTTAAGCGCCCGATCGGCGGCTTTGGCGGCGTCATCGGCCGACATCACGACTGGGACTTGGAAGGATTGATCTCCAATCGCTATCACGTCGACGGCGCGGCGCTCGGCAGCCACGTCCACTACGGAATAGTTTTGCGCGGGGTCCATGTAGCTTGCGACGACACGGCGCGGAAACTCGGTGGCTTGATTGCGCAAGTTGCTGACGATGGAACTCTTGTTCGAGTCATTGCCCTCGATCAAATCAGCTCGGTCAACCGTCACTGCCGCATCGGCGCCATAGAACTCGAAGTTCAATTTTGCCTCGTACTCAGAGCCAAACGCGAAGTACGCCTGCAGCACCGGCAACAAGCAATCGGCTGCGTTCGCCTGACGCGCAATGGGGTACCCAATAACAGTCGTCGACGAAAGAGCGGTGGCGTCGAAGTCTAGCGCGCTGAGACCGCCGCGCGCGCAAATGCGCTCGCATATCTGCTCAAGCGATGGGGCCGCGGCTCCACTCCCCGCTTGCACGAATTTCAGCGAAGCAATCGTGTTCACCGTGAACACATTTACTACTCGCAGCGCCACGGTGTTTACCGCCTTTACATCTGATGCAGAGATAGCGACCGGAGAGAGCAAGGGGCTATAAGAACTATCCGACGCAATCAAAACGCCATTCCAATAGAGCGCATTGTTGTCGTCTTTTCTCCAATATACGGTAGCGGCTACTCCCGGTGTTGCGGCAAGCGTGCGACGAATCCAGATGCCGTGTTGCGCGCCAGTATCATCAGGCAGCAAAGTTCCTGTGAATGGAACGATGCCACTATTTGCCGCCTCGGTAGGATTGGCGAGCGGAAGTGGCGCACTGGGCCATGCAGAATCGTCGAAACTCGGCGCCGAACAGTCACCAGGGTCCGCCGTCTTGAGATAGCGCAAATACTTCCAGCCATAGACAGGCTCGTCGATCGTCAGGCCCGTATCCGCCGATGAAACGACAAACTGAAACGAAGGAATGCGATCGCCTGCCGAACTCACATCAAAATTCTTGAACACCGCGATGCAGCTCCCGCGGTATGCAGGGGTATTACCAATCCCGGTAATCGCTTCGAGCGTCGGATGCGGCAACTGATCTTCCGCGCCGAACAGGAAGTCGACGTTGGCCTTCCATTTATACGAATCGGCCAGCATCGTCGAACCCGGGCGCACGTCGTAAACGATTTTCCCGTCCTGCATTACCATGAGCACCGAGTTCATGGTGCTGTCGCGAAGCTCGCTCGATTCGCAGATGAGGATGGCGAAGTCCTGCACGGCAGTATAAGTAACCTGCACCGGACCGCCCTTGCCGCCATCCTTGTGACGGATCTGCCGGCGTGAGCTGACCTGGACAATGGTGCCGGCCACCATCGCGGTGCCTTGAATCCATGCGATCGAGTTACCGTCCGTCGCGCTCTGCTGCTGGCCGTCGCCGATCTTCGGGCCGTTGATGTGCGTCGGGTCGACCGCGCCACCAATTATGCCGCCGATGGCCATGCCGAGTTGGATAGCCGCCGGGTTGCCCGCGCCGAAATAGGCGCCGATCGCGCCACCGATGACGGTGCCGATTTGATTCCCGCTCAAAGCAGCATCCCCCGCTTCTGCTGCATGAATTCAATCGGGTCTTTATTGGCAGCTCTCCACGCCCTCATGTTGGCGGCCTCGCGCGCCTTTTTTTCCAGCGTTTTAGAGGTCATGGCCGAAATACCTCAATCACGTAGCCGGCCCATTCTTCGTCGAGCCGATGCTCGACAACCCTCTTCACCTGGGCGAAGGTATGCAGAAGCGCGAGGCCGCCATAGGGGTATGCCGTCAGCAGTCCGACATGCGACGGCTCACCGCGGAATCGCATGAGCGCCACGTCTCCAGGCTGCATCATCTCCTTGGCAATCGGCTCACCAAGATTCGCTACCAGCATCCCTCGCAATCCATCGCCCAAGGGCTCGCGCCCGTAGGCTTCGAGATCGACAATGGGGCGGCCGATGGCAGCCATGCTCGCGAGCAGCAGCCCGGCGCAATCCACCCCGTGCCGGGAGCGCCCTTGGTGCCGGAAGCGCACGCCGAGATAGCTGCGCGCCTCGACAATGAACGCCTCGCGCTCCGCGTCGCTCAGCAGTGGCCCGATGGCACGCATCAGTGGGCGCTCGGCGATTGCAGGTCGGTGCCGTTGGCACGAGGCAACTCCGGCTCGGCACGCATATTGAGCAGGTTGCCATAGATGTCGCGGCACATCGCTTTGGACTTGTCGCAGTCGCGGCGAATCTTGAGCGTATCGCCGGGCGCGATCGTCTGATATGTCGGGATGACCAGTATCACAGTGCCGGTGGCCGCGACATAGCTCTCGACCTCATTCTCGCGGCCAGCGTTGGCGCCGGTCAGCCATTCGACAACGCCTGGAACGAAGAAGCCATCCGGCTGCAGGGTCAGCGTGCCGTCCCACGTATATACAACACCCGATGCCGGCGCCGTCGTGACGCCTGAGCCGTCGTTGAATGTGACGAGGCCCGACGAATCGACTGCGTAATGCGTCGTGGCGATGCCATCCGCATAGACCGTGGCGACAGTGAAGCCCGAACGCACTGCATCTCCTGCCGTGTCGAGCAGCTGCGTGGTGGCTTGAGTGCCGTTACCTGTGAAGAACGGCACGCCGCTCACCGGGCCAGTGGCGCTACCGGGTGGCGCACCGATGCCGGGCGCATCGACCAGCGTAAAGGTGCGATCCGATTCCAGCCCTACCGTTGCTACCGTCGCGTTGTACCAGCGCAGCGGCATCTTGCAACGCGAATCGCCATAGGCGGCGCGACAGGTAATCGAGGTCGCCTCGATGATCGAGAGCTGTTTCAGGATCTGCGTCAGCGAGCGTAGTTCCATCTTGCAGGTGATCTCGTCGATCATCGTGACCTGGCCGATCTGGCCAGCATTCAGGATGCCGTGACCCATCGTCAGGTCGGCGTAGTTCACCAGATATTGCACAAACCGCGCACCATCGTAGTCGCCGCGCGCCACGCCGACCGCCGTGACACCATCGGCCGGGTAATCGGCGATCAGCCCTTCCGCTTCGCTGGTACCCACGCTGAGATCAGCGCGCGTGTCCAGGTCGAACGTCGTGTAACCGCGTGGCGCGCGATAGGTCAGCGGGCCCGTGCCATCGTCATAGATCACGTCCGAATCGAGCGTGCATATGCCGAAGGTGGCCACGCCCGAACGCTTTGGCATGACCTTCAATAGATAACAGACGGTGGTCGATGAACCCTTGAGGTGAGCGGCTAGTGCCGTCGATATGATGCGAGGCATCAGACGCTCACCTCAAGCAATTCGATATCGGCGGTAAGCAGCTCGGGCCGGATGGCGGTGAATGAGCCGTAGTCGGACATGAAACGCACCCACACATCGAACTTGCCGGACCATGAGGCCGTCGCATGCGGCCAATTGGCGGTCGGCGTGAATAGGCCTGTCGTGAAATCGCAGGTGCCAGCGATCGGCGTGATGCCGTCAGAATCCAGCACCACTACGCTGCCCGACACGGGCGCCTGAATCTGCCTGACCGCCTGCTGCGTCCCGAACGTATAGGTCTTGATCAGTTGGGCTGGCGTGGTCGTGCCAACGACTACCGGGAACGGTTCATTGACAGCGTTGAAATCGACCAGGTCCTGAAAGCGGAATGCTCCCCACTGGCCGGCGCACACATAGAAGATCGAGCGAAGTTCCTGGATATCAGCCGCAGTGAAAGCGCCTACATTGGCCGTGTAATGGTGCTTGGGATATGACCAGAGCTTGTTGCGCGACTCGCGACCGCTGGAGAGCGTCTGGACGTTGGTGCTCCATTCGGGTCCGCCGATGAAGCCGGACGCCACGCCCACCGACATGCGCTGGTCGATAAATCCCGTGGTCATGTTTCATTCGCCCATAAAAATGCCCCGCAGATGCGAGGCTTTGAATCAGTTGTTGCCGATATCGGATGGAGCGCGATATTCTCAGACCATCACAAAGGGGGACTTGACATGTGGAAGCTGGTGATCATCGCGGCCATTGGCCTGTTGGTTGGTTGTGCCACATCCTATGGCCCCAAAGGATTTTGGCGAGGCGGAGGCTTCAGTGAAACCATGCTGGCGCCAGACGTTGCCCAAATCATCTTCAAGGGGAATGGGTATACCAGTGACGAAAGGGCCTCCGACTACGCCGTTCTTCACGCAGCTGAGCTAGCGCTTACCAATGGTTACCGCTTCATCCACATTGACGGCATGACTACGAGCAATGTCAGCTCGACCGCGTACGTTGCTGGATATGCGCACACCACCTTTACGGGTAATGGCATGTACACGACAGGTGTGCCAGCCATCCCCCTTACCTTCAACTTCCCTACCGGGAAAGTAACCGCCAGATTCCACCATGAACTGCAGCCCGGCGATCTCGACGCGGACTTCATATCGAAATCCATAAGAGGTAAATACAAGCTTCCGCAGCTAGCCTCAGTGTCCGGCGGCGAAGCTCGCGCCACCGCTGAAATCCAGCCCGCCACTCCGGCTGAAAGTCATGCAATCGCGCCAGATTTGGCGGCGGTTGTGCTTTCCGCCCAACGCGCATCAACCTCACAAGGCTGCGGTGATGTTTCTTCGCGTGGCGGTGGTGAATTCGTCGCGAACTGCGGCAGTCACCGCCTAGTCATTGCATGCGAGGGCGTCCAGTGCCGGCCTGTGCACACGGAAAGGTAGCCTCCTGCGGCTTCACCCGTTCCTTGACTGCGCGATGCGCTGCTCGCGCGCGCTTTGCTGGGCAATCTGCGATGCGGTGCGGCGATTGATCGTGCCCTGCACCACGATGGTTTGATTGATGGAGACGGCTCGGCCTGCAGATCCGCCGGATACCTCGACGCCGAGCTTGCCGGCAGCGGTGCGGCGCAGCGGCATGATTGCCTCTGGACCAGCCTCGCCCATCAGTCCCGCGCCACGCGCAAAAGCGAACATGGTCGGTTTGTCGACGATTTGGCCGCTGAAGGCGGAAAGACCTGCCGAGTTGAAGACATTCCCATTGGCGCTGCCGATTACGCCAGGACCGGTCGAGAAGCCGAAGGCGTTGGCAATGTTGCTCAGCAAGCTGCCCCATCCGCCGGCAGAGCTTCCCGCTGTTGAGCTGGCAGAGCCGGCGCCCGTCTGTGAGAACGAATCGAACAGCCCCTGAATCGCCTTGTTCGCGATGAACTTAAGCGCCTGCTGATACATGGTATCGATCAGCGAGCCAAACGCCGACTTTGCCGTTTCGGTGCCCGAGACAAATTTGGCGAACGCATCGCTAAATCCGCCGAGAAACATTGTGGTCAGCTGATCGAACTGGCCGGCCATGTTCTTTTGCTGGTCCATGAAGTTGGCCAGTGCAGACTTGACACCGTTCATGCCGATGGCATCCGCCGCTTCAATGGCCTTCCATTTGTCCTCTTCCTGCTTGACAAGGATCGGGATGCTGTCTTTCTGCGCGGCGATCTCGGCGTCAATGAACTCGGTATCCGCACCCTTCTGCGCGCGCTGCCGGTTGAGCTGTTCGATCTTCGATGCCACCTCAGTGCGAATGCGCGCCGTCTCCATCAGCTGCTGGGCTTCTTTCGCGCCCATGCCGATGGCTTGCACTTGCAGGTCGTTCTCTTGCTGGCGTGCCGCGATCTCCTGAGTAATCGAATCCTTGTAAGCCTTGAGCTTCGCCGCGTTTTGCGTTTCGAGAAGGGCTGCCTGCTTGGCAAACCCTTCATTTAGCTTGGTGACGCCTAGAGCGACCTCAGCCTGAACTTTAGCCACATCATGACCACTGGCGATCAGCTTTGCGCCCGCATCGACGATCGCGAGGATGTCTTTGACTTGCTTGTTTTCCTCCTTGTCCTGGCCGATGCCATTGTCGAATACCTGCGCATTCTGCACCAGCTTGTCCAGACCGGAAAACGGATCAACGGCTGCCGTTTTCGGCTTCTTGTCGCGCGACTCGATGCCAGCGACCACCTTGGCCTCGTTGGCGCGAATCTGCGCGATGAGCTTGGCGTCGCTGACCGCGTTGAGCTTGGAGATGGCCTCGTTGGCCTGCCCGTGCGCCTTGGCGATTTCCTTAGCGCGCTTGCTCTCGGCGCTGGCGTATTTGTCGGCCTCTTGGCTTAGTGTGATGGCCAATTCGTTCGCACGCTGAAAGCTGGCAGCCTTGTCGGCAGCAGCACCATCGTCCGATTGTTTGTGTTCTTCGGTGTGATAGGCCTTCACGGCCGCATCGAACTTGGCCTGCAGCTGCGCTATTTCCGTCGCGCGGGCGGTGTTGCCGAGGTTGCCGTAGCCACTGCCACCGAGTGCAGGGGCATCCTTGAGAGCCTGCAACTGCTTGCCGAGCGCATTCGCCGCAGACTGCAGTTTGAGAAGTCGCGTGTCTGCATCATCGGCGCGGCCGATGTTGAGCATGGCGCTCCATGCCTCGCTCGCGGCGTTCTTGACGCTTCCCCAAGCCTTTTCTAGGGTGCCAAGGTTTTCTTTGACCTTGGCCGTGCGATTGGCGATCGAAGCGGCATAGGTATTCTCGGCCAGGTCAGCCGCTTCCTGAGCGTGACCCTGATCCTGCAGCGCCTTGATCTGCTCGTAGACGGCATCCGTGAGAAAATGCTGAGTATCGTTGAGCTTGACGATGGCATTGACCGGATCGCCGGCCAGTGACTCAAATTGTTTGACCGTCTCGGCGATGCTCTGCCCGGTCGATTTCTGCATTTCAAGTGCAGCGTCAGTCACTACCTGCAGCTGCGTGCCGGCGAACTTGCCCGACGATACAACCGTGGCGAGAGCTGCTGCGGCAGCATGCTGGGTGCCGATCGTGCCATTCGTGGCTTTCGCCATGCTGGCCAGCTGATCCGCGGCGACGCCGGCATAATCGCCGGTCAAGATTAGCGATTTGTTGAATGCGGCAGTTTCAGCCTCCCCTTTGGCGAATGCGACAACACCAAGACCAAGCGCGCCGATTATGCCGGTGATCACAAGCCCAACAAGGCTCATCAGCTTGGCAAGCAATCCGGTCTGATTGGCCAGCGCTGACATGCTGTATTTCAGGCGTCCGGTATTTCCGGATGCCAGCTCGCCGAAAACCACGCCAAGCTCGGTCGTGGCACGGGAGCTAAGCTTGAACGCGGCGGCATTTTCGATCACCGCGGCGGTATTGGCTTCGGTGGCGACGGTGGCTATACCCTCGGCTTCGGCCAATTTCAGAAAATAGGCAGCCTGTTCCCGCGTGGTAATGGCACCGGTGGCCATCGCCTCATCAAGCGCCAGCTCGGCCTCGATTACGCCTTGGGTTGATTTCAGGTCGCCAGCCATAGCCAACTGCAGGCGCGCATAAGCATCCCGCCTGGCCAGCGTGGCGGCATTGAGCACAAGGGCGCTTTCTGCAGAGGCAGCTATTTCTGCTTCAGCGCGCGCGGTTGCACTGGCCGCTACCTCGACGTTCGATTCTGCCACAGCAGTATTCGCGCCGATCTGCTCGGCGGCGCTGGCCTTGACCATGGCCGATAGGCGGGCAGCCTGCTCCGCATCGCTTTCGCCGACGGCAGCCAAGCCGGCAGCTGCTGCTTCTGCTGCCTGCTTCTTGAACGTGCCCAGCGAATTATTGATCTTGAATAGCTGGGCGTCGCTGAAGGAGTTTAGCTCGTTCGCGAGCGTCTTTGCTGCGCCGGCAGCACCCGTCAATGCCGTCTGTTGTGCGAGTGCCTTGGCCGCAATCTGCGCGCCGAGTTCCCCACCGATACGCGTCTGCGCGTTGTAGGCGATCTGCTCGGCGCGGGATTTTCCGATCAGATCGGCCTGACGCAATAGGCTGTCGGCGTATTTTTTCGACGCTGCGCTGGCCTTGTTATATTGCGCCTCCGCTTCCGTGCCCATGCCGGCAACAGCCGTGCGCGCCTTGGCAATGCCAGGCGCCATGGTGTCAGCATTGACGGTGACATCAATGCGTGCCGTGCCCAGAGAGCCGCTGGTGGATTCGCCGGTCATGGGTTCGCCTTGTGGATGGCTTCGAGGGCCGTGCTTTCAATGACGCGGATGCAGGCCAGCATGTCGTCGTAGTCGTCGACGGCAAGACCCTTGCGGTCCAGTTCGTGAAAAATGACGTTGTAGTCCAAGCCGACGGGGCCGCTGCCGCCGACACGCCACTGCGTGGACATGTGGGTGAATAGCTGGATCGAGGGCCAGTTTTCCGGCCACAGCTCAATGCTCGGAGGCGGGAAGTCCTCTTTGGAAAGACCGAACGGCACGTATTCCGCAGGATCCGGTGGCTTCCAGTAGAGAGCTTCCGCCCCCGCGATCAGTTTCCCTTGCGCGCCACCGTGAGCGCTTCGCTGTAGGCGGTGATGATGGCCCAGTCGCAACCCGGCTGTTCGTCCTGCAGCACCTTGATGCTGGCTTTATTGAGCTCGGCATCGGCGTCCCACTTGGCGACCAGCTGCAGCAGCGCATCGGCAGCTTCGAGCTTGCCGTCAACGATCTTCTGAAGCATGGCGGCATAATCTGCTCGGGGCTTGTGCTTGAACGTGACATTGAGCTGCTGCTCGCGGCCCTGACCGACGATGGTAAGGGCGGCGTCGAACGTCGGATCCGCTTTGATTTTGAACACGAGGCACTTCTCCCAAAAAAAAGAAAAGCCCGCACATGCGGGCTACGATGATCAGCTGGTGTAGCGGATCGGCTCGGCCAGCAGCGACAACGTGACCTGTGACGCCATGACGGCATTGATGGTCAACGTCGGGGTGCGGTTGAGGCTGATGTACGCGTTGTAGAGGATCTTGGAGCCGCTCGGCAGCGTCACCACGACGGCGCGCGGCAGGCGGTCGTCATTAGCTTCGCCGGCCAGGATGTAACCCGGTTGCGTGGCATCGTCCGCCACCTCGAAGGTCAGGCCGGCCGCGGACTTGATGGTTGGGATGCGGCTTTCCATTTCCGATTCGAGGAACTGATAGTTCACGAACTGCTGCACACCACCGTCGGTGGCCGAGGTCAGGATCTGCGAGAGCTGGGTCTCGCCGGTGATCTTGCGCACCGAGCCGACGCCGCCGCCAGCCGGGTAGATCGCGGTGTTGGAGGTGTCGTAACCCTCCAGCACGAAATCAGTCGAAGTGGGTGATGCGACGCGAAGGATTTTGTTGGTCAGGCGCGACCAACCGCTGGTGACCTCGACGAGATCGCCGGCCACGAAGGTATTGGCGGCCGTGACGACGGCGCCGACCGCATTGCTGACGGCAGTGACGGAGACGGCGGTGCCGTAACCGGAAGCGATGGCGACCAGTGCGCCGTTGGGAACGGAAACTGACATGGTGATGTCCTCTTGGGTTGCGCCCGGCGAACAGGCATAAAAAAACCGCCTCGCGGCGGCTGGGTAAACGTGGATAACGGGTTGATCAGGGCGTGTACCAGAGCCCGTAATCGGTGCGATTGCCGTACAACTTCATCTCAGCCTCATGCACCGAGGTCGGTGCTGCGAAGGTTTGCGCCGACAGGCCGGCACCGAGGATCGCGATGCGTGCAGAGCGCGCGATCTGCGAGGCTTCGAGGCGCGTTTTTGACCATATGAACACCTGCATACGGGCGTGATCCTTATCCGGCAGCGTCTCGTCCAGATATTCGACCGCGGCGCCCCCGACCTGCTGATAGACGATCAGCGGGAAAACAGGGCTGTCAGGGGTGACGTCGGGATAGACACGACCACTGACCAATGGCCCAAGGAGCGTTTTCATGGTGGCTTCAAGGCTCATCACTGGTTCCCGCGCCGGCCAACAATTGCGGCAGGCGCTGCTTGCCGCGATCGAGCATGGCCGACAGCGCGCGACCACCGGCTATATCTAGCGCCGGACGCAAGAATGGATGCGCGGCCACCCACACCGGATGTGCCAGCTTGGTCTTTGTTGGGACACCGCTGACGATGACGTTGTAGCGCCAGTGGCCGAATTCGAGCAGATGCCCATGCGGCGCCTTGCGGGCGTTCCACGTCACGGAATAGACCTGCTCGGCACCTTTTGAACGGGTATCGCTGTGTGCCAAATAGATGGCATCGCGCAGGCTGCCTGGAACCGGTGGCCGTTCGACGTTCGCACCCCCCAGCAGCGCGGTGGATCCGTCGAATTCTGGCGCTAGCAACTTCGCCTCGTCGCGCAGCACCTGGCCACCGGCCACGCCCATGGAACGTGCGAGGCTGATGGCGACCGGTCCAGCCAGACGCGACAAGGCCGCTTGCACGGCGGTGTCATCGAACTTCGCGGCGATATCAGCCGTCATTGAGGCCTTCCTCTGCCTGCAGGATGACTGTGCGGTTGCGCTCGTCCTGGTTCAGGCAGGCGTGGATGTTGAATACCCGCGTGCCGAACAGGACGCGCATGTTGGCGACGTTGATCGGTGCGGCCAGTTCCGACCGGTAGCGCAGCGTGATCTCGTGCGTGACCGCCGAGGCCATGACCTCCGCCGATAGCAGCGCGCGGCCGGTCAGCGGCGATACATCGGCCCAGCTGGCGAACAGAGACGTCCAAATATTGACTGGTTGCCCCGCGGCATCCTGCCCAGTGTCTCGCTGCTGGAGCGTGATGCGATGGCGCAGGTCACCGCTGCGGATGACGTAGCTGTTGACGCCCATCTCAGAATTCCGTCACGCGGAAGCCGTCCAGCAGACGGTCGACGTAGGGCAGTACGTCGATCTTGCCACGGGTCATGATGGCCACTTCTTCGCGGTTCTCGTAGATGGTGGACAGCCGAATCTTCATCCAGGCCTTGATGCCGTCCGGAATCACGCCGAGATAACTGGTGCCGGTGCCAGTGGTGGTCAGTGAAATGACCGCGCCGCCAGCGGTGGCTGCCAGCGTATAGACGCCGGGCGATACCACTGACTGCACGAAATAATCGGTATTCGGCTGCAAGGGCGCCGGGAGTGTGCCGCCGCTGTTGGACAGACGGACCGCGTCGCCGACCGTCAGTGGTTTCCATCCGCTGACCGCGACGTTGTTGCCGGTGGCGTTGATCGGTGCGGCATAACCGGCATCGAACGTCACCCAGACCGAGCCGATCTGCGGCATAGGAATGGGCCAGATCTGACCGAAAACGGGTGTGATCCGTACCGGCTCAGTGGAGTAATCGACGATATAGGTTGTGGGATCGACCGTCTGCACAATGCCTTGCATGTCCAGGTATTGGATCGACACCACCTGAATCACTGGATGCGTGCGCAGCAGAATCGCATTGCCTGGCAGTGAAAACGCGCGGCCGTATGGCGCGAAACCGGCATGAGCTCCAGGGAAGCTGTCCATGACCTGTTTCCAGCGTGCCGCCACCAATTGCTTGGTTGTCAGGTTTTCGGCGAAGTTGCGGGCGGCGGCGATCATGGCACCCATCAGGGCGTCATCATCCGGAATGTCCACGCGCGAATGCAGCTTGGCATCGGCGAGGTCGATCGGCTCGGCCGTCGGCGGCGTGATGAGTTGCAGTGCCATAGATCAGGCCTGAAAAGGGCCGGCCGAAGCCGGCCCCTTCAATCAGCCCACCACCTGCACGACGGAGGCGGCGTTGAAGTCCGACGCCGGCCCGAAACGCGGGTTGACGCCCAGCAGCGTGGCCGCCGTCTGACTCGCGGCGACAGCTACCGTCACGGACAGCTGGATGAAACCGAAACCGCCCTCGACGTCCAGATCCTGTGCATCGAGATTGATGGCCGCCTCCACATTGTCACCGGTGGCCTTGACGATCTGCGTCAAAGCTTTGCCTGTGATGTTCTTGGCGCTGGTACCGGAGCTGTCCAGTGCCTGCTGGAACTTGGCATCGACCGTGGCCGATGCACCCAGCACGCCGGTCTGGATCAGCGCGACGAACTTCTGGAAGTTCGCGGCACTCACCCAGGCGGTGGTCAGTGCACCAGCGGCCTGGCTGGAGGGTGCGATGACGCCAAGCACGGCGGCCTGCTCGGTCGCCTTGATGTTGTTGCTCATGATGATGTCCTCGAAAAAGAGAAGCGAAGGTTGAACGCATTGGCGTCAGTCGTCGGCGGCAATGAGGCCGCCGACGGTGAGGCTTAACGCGCGCCGAGCTGGATGAATGGCGAGAGCGTGTTGCTGCCCTTGGCCTGCGCGATCGGGTTGACGATCTTGGGCTGACCATCCACGCGGAAGATCGCGCGAAAGGCGGTCGCATCGACATCGAAATACAGATGCATGGACGTGTCCGTCTTGATGCCGCCGGCCTTGGTGATGGTGCGATAATAGCTCATATCGACCAGCTCAATATCGCCCTGCGCACTGAACGCGGAGGCGTGCTGGCTGACCATGATCGGGCGGCCCATCAGCGTGCCGTAGGGCGAGCCCTGTGCGCCCTGCGAGATCGGCAGATAGATCGGGTAGTTGCCCAGGGTCAGGCCGAACAGCGCCGGCAACGCGTCCGGCGTAATCAGCCAGTTCGCCTTCGGGAAGCTGCCCGGGGGAAGCCGCGCGATCATCTTGGTGATGTTCGCCAGCGCGACGGTCTGGGTCGCCTGACCGGATTCCTTGGCCACCACCACGGCGGCAGAGCCATTGAATGCGCCCAGCGGCTTGCCGGCACCGTCGCCCAGCAGGATCGCCTCATTGGTCTTCCAGCGGATCGAGCGCGCCACCAGGTTGGGCAGATACGAATCCAGCGCGCTGGAATCGGCCATCAGTTCGTCGGTAACCGGCACCAGCGCCATCAGCTTGTGCAGCCGAAGCGAGGACACGCCGAACTTCGGCTTGGTGGCGTTGGCCACCGAGGCCTCGGCCTGCCAGAAGGCGCGTACGCCGTCGGTGCCCCACGGGGTGGTCTCGTCTTTCGGGAACGTCATGCCATTGCCTTTGACATCGACGTTATCGGTCATCGGAAGCAGCGCGTCGTCGGTCAGCGACAGATTGAAGATCTCGGTGGAGAACTCCGGCGGAATCAGATAGCCGCCATCCACGCCTGACGCCTCGTTGGCATAGGTGCCCGGCGCGGCAGCGCCGATGGTCAGGCGCTGGTCGATGGCGCCATTGCGCTGGCCGCCGGTACGCACAGCAGCGGCGAACTCGCCAAAGTTGGCGAAGCCGTGACGTGGGTCGGCCGCAGCGCGATCGGTGAGGTTGCCGACTTGCGCATCGTCCGGAAGAACCACGCCGGCGCTGCGCTCGTGCTCGATCAGATCCTGCTCGCGGCCGATGGCGGCGGTGACGCGCTCGGCCGAGGCCTTTTCGGCGTCGAAACTGGCGACCTCGTCGTCGGTCAGGTCGCGCGACTCGGTGGCGGCCCTGTCGGAAATCGCACGCATGGCGGCGACATGCTTTGCCTTGCGAGCCTGCAGCTCGCGGAGATTCTTGCTCATGGTGTTGACTCCAAAGGTCAGAAACGAAAAAACCGCCTCAAGGACGGTTGGTTGGGTGTGCTGGTGCAGCCATCGGGCTGCTGCCATCGCGTCATCGGACGCGGCGGGTTGGCTGGCACTCAGCCGATGATGGCGATATCCCGCTGCGCGGCGGCCAGACGGCTGGCGCGCGGCGTGGAGGCTTTGATGTTGCTGTGCATGCGGGCGATCACCTCGTCAAACGTGGCAATACCGTCCACCATGCTGGCCGACTGCGCCTGATCGGCACCGAAGACACGGCCCTTACCCATGTCGCTGCGCACCTGGTCAACACTGACTTTGCGACCCTTGGCGACGCCACGGGTGAAAGCCGCGTAGTAGTCGTCGATGCGCGACTGCATGAACTTTTGCGCGTCCGCGCCCAGTGGCTCGTAGGGGTTGCCCTCGACCTTGAATTCACCGGCCGAGATCAGAGTGATGTTGACGCCGGCCTCAGCCAGCGCCCTGCTCACGTCCTGGTGTGCCGTCCAGACACCGATCGAGCCCACTTCGCCGCCGGGGGTGACGTAGAATTCGCTAGCCGCCGAACCGATCCAGTACGCGGCGCTGGCGGCGAGGCTGTTGGCAATGGCGATGACCGGCTTCTTGGCCCGTGCGATCTCCGTCGCTAGCTCCTGAACGCCATAGACCGAGCCGCCCGGGCTGTCGATGTCGAGCAGGATCTGCGACACGCTGTCATCGACCATGGCATCGGCCAGCGCATTGCTGATGGATTGCGTGCTGGTGCCGCCTTCGCACATGTCGATCTGGCTGGCACGTTGCACGATGGCGCCGTAGACCGGAATGACGGCGATGGCACCGGGACGACTGGCGGTGCTGCCGCGGCGCGTGGCCGCTTGCGGCTTCAGGGGTGCGCCGTGGTCGTCTTCGTCCATGCCGCCGGCCGATTTGCGGGCCAGCACCAGCGAATAGGCCGCCATGCGCTCAGGCATCAGCGCCCACGGGGTGGACAGGCACCAGGACAGGAAACGTTCGTGCTTCATTGGGCCAGCTCCATCAGAGATGCGGTGATTCCAGCCTCATCAAGGCCGGGATGCCGTGAATACATATCGAGCCAGCTTTCCGAACGATCGGCGCTGACAGCCAGCGCTTCGGCCAGCATACTGGCATCGGGGCGGCTGCCAGCGGCGATCCTGCGTGCCATGCGCGCGACATTGCCGCGCAGCAGGGTTGTCATGCGGGCATTGGATGCGTCGCCGTTCTCCGGCTTCGGCGTGGCATCGCTCGGCGGCGCATTGCTCGGCAACTCATCTTGCTCACCAGGTGCATCCGATTCCTCAACCATGTTCAGCGGTCGCAGCGGTTCATCCAGACCATCCAGCGGTTCGCGACCTTCGGATCCGCGCGCTTCGTTGCGCGTCATCCAACCGTCCATGATGCCGTTGTGATAGAACATTGACCGCGCCGCCTGATCGCCGCGAAGCAGCGCCGTGAAATCGAACTCGACGTCGATGTCCTGATCGCTTTCCAACAGCAGGTTCGATTCGATCGACGACTCCCACCGCTCCGACCATGGCGTCATGGTGTGGATCACGAAATCCAGTGACTGCTGCTCGATGTTGGAGAACGTCGCCTTGCTCAGATCACCAACCAAATGGGGCGGAATGCGGAACATGCGGGCGATGTCGCCGACCTGAAACTGGCGGGCCTCAAGGAACTGACTGTCCTTGTTGGTCAGGCCCAGCTCATGGAACTTCATACCGTATTCGAGCACTGCGACCTTGCCGCGGTTGAGACCGGTCTGGGCATCCTGGAACGATTCGCGGAAGGTGTCGCGCGCCGGCTTGTCCTTGAAGTTTCCGGGAAACTCGATCCAACCGCCGCCGGGCTTGGCATCATTCTGGAAGAACCTTGCGCCGTATTCCTGCGCGGCCAGGCCCATGCCGACCGACTCGCGCATCAGCGCGATCGGGCTCATGCCCTGGATGCCGTCACTGGACAGCCCACGGATGTGCCAGACCTCGCCGCGCGTCAGCACGCGCACATTGCCCATGCGGTCGGTATATCGGTAGCGGTACTGGAAATCATCCGCGCCGCTCAAGTATTCGATGCGGATGCGATCCGGGTGCAGCGGCATCAGTTCGGTGATATTTCCGCGCCGGTCGGCAATGATCTCATTGTAGGCGTTGCCTCGGAGCGCAAGATGGCCCTGCATCATTTCCCGCCACTCGAACGGGGTCTGGTATGAGTTGGGCCGACGACTGATCAGGTCATACAGCCAATGCTTGGTGATCAGAGCGCGACTGTTGCTGCCCTTCCGGTACAGCTTGAGCGGAAGTACGCTGAACGATTCCGCCAACACGCGCACGCAGGCCAGCACCACCGGCAGTTGCAGCGCTCTGTCCGTCGACACAGCCACGCCGGATGCGGTCCGGGTGTTGACTGGCGTGAACCAGAAATCACCCCAGGCCGACCGATCGTCTGAGCTGGCCTTGATCTTGGACAGGAACATCAGTCAGCACCGCCCTTGGGCATGTAGATACCGCCGATGTGCGCCATGCGCAACGTGAGCGCCAGCAGCAGCAGCCCGCTGGCCAGTACGCCCCATGCGAGACTCATTAGGCAGGCGCCGGCGAGGAACATCAGCCAGCCGACCGCAATGCAGCCATTGAAGAGATAGGCGTTCATACGGTCATCATTTGATAGTCGGATCCGATGGTCACCGGCCTTTCAGCATCGGTGCCGCTTCCCGCGCCCATGGCCATAGCCAGCGCGACCATGCCGTCGATTCGACCGGTGGCCTTCGATTTATCCAGCTTGCGATTGCCGGCCGGATCCCGCGTCGCTACCGCGTTGGAAGCGCACATAGTCAACACCGGGTGCGCGCCATGCCGCAGGTTGCCGTTGATTAGCTCCGATTCCAGCGTATCCAGTGCTGGCGTCATGTCCTTAAAGCCCTGGCCGAACGGTTCTAATGGTAGATCGGCGTCGATACGCGATAGCTCGGCTTTCAGCACATCGATGCGCCAACGGTCGAAATTGATCCGCAGCACATTGCGCGAGGCACAGTATTCAGCCAGCCACTTCGCCACGGTTTCATAATCCACCGACGCGCCCGGCGTGAGGATCAAATAGCCGTCGCGCGCCCAGATGTCATAGGGAACGCGGTCGCGATGCGAGCGTTCCGACAGACCAATGCTGGGCGCGAAGAAATAGGGTTCCGTTTGCCATTCGCCGTCGGCGTCTTTCGCTACCGCGACGATGGCGGTCAGGTCGTTTCGTGACGACAGATCGAGGCCCATATAGACCTCGCCGAACGCCAGCGCGTCATGATCCACTTCGCCGGCGCAGCCATCCCAAACACCCCGCGAGACGAAGGGGTTGGACATGTTCACGCGCTGATTCAGGATCAGATTGCGATAGCTGTTCTCGCTGCTCGGCATTCGGCGGGCCGATTCGGCTTGCCGGCGCACCTCTTCCTTGTTCATGAACACGTTGTAGTGCGGGTTCGCCTGCTTGATCGCCTTCTCGGAGAATGGATCAAGCTTTTCGTCGGCGGTGTAGAGCCGCAGCTTCACGCGTATGTCTTCGTGGCGCTTGGCGTCCTCGATCAGCACGGACAACAGGTCCGCATCGGTGGGTGCCTGCGTCGAAATGACGATGGACAGCGGCTCCTGTTGCGCACCGGCGGCCGTTTCCAGCGCCTCATACAACTCCGATCGCGGACCTTTGACTTGGCCCAATTCGTCGTGCACCACGAAAGCTGGCGACAAACCGTAGGCCGTAGATGCATCGGCGCTCAGCGCCCGATATAGCGTGCCCAGTTCGCCGCAGGCAAGCTGTTTGGCGGTGTCGCGCACCACCACATATTGCGACAGATCCGGCGACATCCGCACCATCTTTGCCGCCAGCGCGAACAGGATGGAGGCCTGTTCCCGAGACTGGGCGGCGCTGAATAGCTGACTATTCGGCCGCGCTTCCGGCCCGCACAGGTGCAACAGCAGCAGAAATGCGCTGAATGTGGTCTTCGCGTTCTTGCGCGCCATGCTCAGGATGAACATTCGCGTCGCCGAGTCGTAGATATCGACCATCCATTCGCGCTGCTCTTTCGTCAGCTTGACCGGCTGTCCTACGAACTTTCCCTCCGGGATCATGCAGACCGCTTCGATCCAGGCGATATTTCGCTCGGCTCGTGACTGCCCTCGACTTACTTTGCGCCGAACTGCCATGGCTTCCCGCCATCAGTAACCTTCTTGTCCGCTGTGTTGGCGGCTTTGGGCGTATACCGGCTTTGCTGCGTCAGGCGTAGCTTGGTCGCCATTGATGCGACACGCTTGGACTCCATGTCCCGCATCTGCATGAACGCTTTCAGGACGTTCCCGTCGGCGGCTTTCATGGAATCGCGCACCTTTCCTTCCAGCCAATCGGCCATGCAGGCGGCGCGCACGTATTCCTTGAGAAGTGGGGCGGAGTCTTCGCCGAACCATTCGACAGGTTTGGACTCGACAACGGATTGCCATAGAGCAGCTTGGTCCGCAGTGAGGTCATCAGGCGCCAGCAATCGCGCGCGCGCGCCAACCTGCACGACGCTCAGGCTGGCGGTCGATTTGCGGGCCATTTTCTGTACTCTGCGTTGCTGAAATTGTTACGCGTTATGGAATAAAAGGTGGACAGCCGGTCTTAGCGTGCTGATCGCCAGAGATCTGCGACCCCCTACCCTGTAATCTCACGACCGTCTGAGACACGCCAATGGCTGCCCAGATCGAGCGGCATGCCGTCCGCATCGTGACCGCGCATCACACCAGACGATTCCTGCTGAGCCTTGGCGCCGTCGTGGCACGTAGCGCAGAGCGACTGCCAATTGCTCGCATCCCAGAAGCGCGCACGCGCTGCGCTGATCTGTGCGCCGTCCTTGCTGCGCAATGCATCAGCGATCCGATGCGGCACGATGTGATCGACCACTGTCGCTGGGGTCGTGCGGCCTGTCTGCTCACACATGACGCACAGCGGATGACGAGCCAGCCAGGTATCACGCGCTCTACGCCAGCGAGAGTCATACCCGCGATCATGTGACGACAGCCGCGATCCAGTGCTGCTACTCACTCCCCATCCTTCGCAGACCGCGTCAGCTCTCGCCAGTCGTCCCGATCCTGCTCGGCGATCTTGTCCATGCGAAGCTCGTAGATCAGCCACACCACGATGAACAGGACGGCGATCACGAACACGATGACGAGATACCACATGATCAGAGTGCCCATGTCAGTGACCGGCCTTAATGCCGTTGACCTTCTCGACCGTGCGCATGGCACCAAGGCCAAGCATGCCCATCAGCACCGGCGACAGCTGCGACAGATCAAGCACGGGCAGTTCAGCGGTAGCGCCAAGCAGGCGCGCCAGATAGCTCACCAGCGGACCCACCACGAACGCCCACGCGAAGGCGCAGCCACATACCCATCCGATGAACGGGCGCCATCCAGCGACGAACACACTCGCATTGCTGGCCTCGGCCTTGTTCGTGTCGGTCTGCGACTGGATCACCGCCTGGTCGAACTGAAGCTGTGCCAGTTCGCGGGTCAGCGCGTCTTTCTCTTCCTGTGATTTGTCGGGCAGGAACTTGTTGACGATGCCGCCGACGGCCTGCGCAATCTCACCGATACCGGTAATGCTCATGACGTGCCCTCGAACATGGCGCGCTCAGCAGCGCGGCGTGTGACCAGGCCGGGCAGCTGCTGGCCGCCAGCCATGACCCAGAACTTGAGCTGTGCCGCCGCCTCGTCGTATCGCTCCTGATTCAGGAGGCGCAGCAGTGTCGAATCACGCAGTCGGCCTTCACCAAGGTTGAACACGAAGTCCACCAATGCGTCGAATTGTCCCTGTGTCAGCGAGACCGTGACCATCTTGACCACAGCATCAGCGGCCGCGTCGAGGTCATCGACCAGCATCGCCTCAGCCTCGGTTTGAGTGATCGTCTGGCCCGGCTTGATGCCACCGGTTGAGCCATAGCCGATGGTGAGGATGCCCACGCTGTCGCGGTATGCGGTCAGGCGGCAGCCTTCAGAGGCCTTCACAAGATCAATGCAGGCCTGACTGGGGTGCATCAGTGCATCGCCCCGGTCGCGCGCAGATCATGGCTTACCACGTCGGCCTCAAGCACGCTGATGCGCCTATCGTGCTCACTCTGCGACGCCTGCACCTGGATGATCTCGCGCGTCAGGCCGGGCACATCAGCCAGCGTGCCCTGGATCTGCGTGATCTGCACCTGCATGCGCGCCATCGCCAGATTCGATTCGTTCACCGTGGATGCAAGCCAGAGGATCGCAGCCACAGCGAGGCTCTCGACGATGACGCGGACTGACAACACGCTGGTTATCCGGCCCTGCACCGTTGCGCCCTCTTCGTCTCGTGCCATCGGTCTCTCCGTCGCGTGGGGTGCTTCCCGCACGCGGCGGGGTGAAAAGGTGGCCGGCGTCCGCTGGGGAGAACGGAGCCGGCCGTGCGGGACGGTCGGACGTCCGACCTGTTCAAGCACGATTCCTCGCGCCTGCCGCACAACAAAAACCCCCGCCGTTTCGGGCAGGGGTTTGGAATGGTGGCTACTTTGTCAAGCTATACGATAGCGCCTAGTTTTCGGCTGTCAATCCCCATCTGATGCGGTTTGTGGGTGACACCTGTTCGTAGCGCATATTCGGCGCGCTCGATTGTGGCCTCTGCCTGCATCCACAGCCAACCGATGCCGATATTGCGCAGAGCTTCCCAGCTTTTGGGGAGCCGTGACTCGCGCGGCAATCGCGTGATCGGCTTGCCGATGGCCACCATCTCATAGCAATGGCGACACAGGATGGCCCGCAGCTGCAAGCGGCGACCTTCATAGCCCGCGTCTCGCTGAAACTTGATGTCGAGCCAGAACATCACGCGATCTTGCTGATGCGGAATGCCGGTGCCGATGCTGTAGGCGATCTCCGGCCCAATGTCCCGTTCATCTCGTCGAGCGAAGGCCAGCGCCAACACCAGGGCGTTCTCGGTAGTCATCATGCGCGCGCTGTAAGGCGATCCGCCGCCGCTTGGCTCGCGGAAGGTGGTCTGCCCAGCCAGGCGGCCTAGGCGCTCAAGGAATCCGGCGCGGTCGGCGTAATTGAAGATTTCGTCAGTCATGGCTACTCCGGAGTGCGCGCAACACGCAAGCGATGGATTCGACGTCACCCCAGCGCAGCCCGCAGTGCCATTCGATGCCCTGCCGGTGCTTGGGGACGTCGGGCAACTTCGGCAGCTGGCACGCGCGCTCCGGGCCGGTCAGGACGTCAGCGGACCCGCAACAGCTATCGGGGCGCGGAGCGTTACGGGGCCGGATCATGCGCGTCCCCGGGCTTGGTTTCGTGGTCCGCGCACCGATGCACGACGCCGGCAAACCAGTATTCGTCGCCCGGATGCTCCGGATGTGCGCACTGGCCGACGGCCTGCGTGGGATTTGACGACCAGGGCGCGAAATGCCGGCAGGTCGAGCAGGTGATGAGCTTGATCATGCGTCGCAGTCCGCGAGACAGACCCATGCAATTACTGTACTGCGCAGACGAAAATCGTTTCGATTATTTTCGTTCGGGCGCTTGACGCATACGCTCAATGAGCCTACTATATATCCATGCCAGCCACTTCGGCGAGGCGCAGACAGGAGATCGAGATGAGCATCAGCATCCAGACGGCCAATATTGCAGGCGGCGACCTCAAGACCCACCGCAGCATTGAGGCGGCGGTAAATCGCATCGTCCGTGATGAGCACAAGGTGTATGGTGGCATCGCCATCGTGTCGTGTGAGGGTTGCGACGCGGACGATGTCGCGGAACGCGCGCGCAAGGCGCTGGAGGATGCCGCCGAATACGGCGAATGAAGCCCGACGCCTCCCGCCACGATCCGCGCCCGGAATACCTCCGGGCGTTGCTCGCTCAAGCCGGACTGACGCAGCGCGCCGCCGCGAAGCTGATCGGTATCTCTGATCGGCAGATGCGAGCGCATCTGTGCGATCCGTCGATACCGGGGTACCGGACGCCGAGCTATGCGGTGCAGTACGCGCTGGAACAGCTTGCGCGACGGTAGTCATGCGCACCCCTTCCGCCATGCGTTGACCATTTCCGTCACGCCGTCCAAGTCCGACACAAGCCAGACTTTGGCGCCACGCCAGTCGCGGTTGAACGCCATCTGGGTCTCGCTGAATCCGGCGCGGCCGTACGTCGTACCGGTATTCTTGATTTCGACAAGATGCGTCCTGCCGACGGCGCCGACGACAAGGTCCGGGAATCCAGGAATGCCTGTCTTGTGGAGCTCGATCACGCTGCAACCAAGCCCCTCCAGCCATTTCACGACATCGTTATGGTTAGCATCTTTGCGGCCTCGCGCGACGCTGGCGGGATGCGTCATGGCTCACTCCGCAACGTCCATTTCGCCCATACGCCCAGCTGGTACGGCAGCCGCCGAATCTCCCCGCGCCGCTCCATCCCACGCAGTGCGCTATCTATGCCAGCCTGTTGCTTGCCGAGCATTGCGGCCAGGTCAATCGCAGTCAGCGCGCGATCCCGCAGCAGCCGGGTTATCTCGACGTGCAATCCGATGCGGGGGTGCTGGACGGATTTGCGGCGAGTTGTCATGGCGGCTGCCTCCAGGCGAACGCCGGTGGCTCAGGCAACAGCCACAAATGCCGCACATTGGCAACATTGACGACGCAATCAGCAGGCGGATAAATCTCCACAGCCCACGCATCGGCAAAGCCGCATTGTCCCTTGACGGCCTGCAGCTCATCCCATGTGATGCCGTCCGCCCAGCGATTGCCGTCCGGTGTGCTTGTGCGGTTGACGCTGAGGCGAAGTATTCCTGCTGATTCGACATACAGCTGCGCGAGAAAACGACGAGAGCGCCAAACTTTGCTGACAATACCCACCATCGCCGCTGGCATTTGATCCTGCGGAACTTCTCGCATGTTCGGCGAGAGGGAAAGATTGTCCCGCTCCAGTGCCTTGATCGCGGCGCGGCGCTCCTGCCGGCTCAGATATGCGGGAAGAATGCTCACGCCGCCAGCCTCCGCACTTCCCGGCACTGCACCACCAGATCGCCGGCAATCGCGCCGACACCGCAGCGGCGGCGGTAGGTACCGGTGATCCAGTCCGGGTGCAGATTCGCGATGGACTGAGCGCGCAAGCCGGTCGGATCCAGCGCGAATACTTCGCCATTCGTCGCTCTGACGATCATCAGCGTCGATTCGTCAAGCAGCAATTCCATGATCGTGCGTCCGACGCGTGCGCTGCCGTGGCCGGTCGGCGAGACGCGGTCGATCGGCTCGTTTTCGTCGCGACGTGGGTGGATTTTCGGGCCGGTCATCGGCTGGTCTCTTGGGGTTTTTGGGGGCGTAGGAATGCGGTCATGCGCTGGCCTGCTGTGAGTCGATAACCGAAAATGCGACCATGGGACGCGGATGATGATTCGGCGATGCAAGGAATTGGGTGCTCGACTTATGGAACCACAATCGCACGCTCGGCTCGGCGCCCGTGGCGTTTTGCTTGAGCACGAGCAGCATCGTGTCGGCGCCGGATTCGCCGTCGGGTTGGTATTTCTCCGGAAGCGGCGCGGTGTCCGGCATTGCGGCACGAGCCAGGGCCCGTTCACGGTTTTTGTTGCGCCATATCTCGATGACCGTAGCGGCCATATCGGTGATGCCGCCTGATCCCTTGACTCCCATCTTGCCGCTAGGCTTGTCTTCGGTTTCGGACTTGCGCATATGCGCGACCAGGGCGACATGGCAGTCGTTGTCACGGGCGAAATCGGCCAGCGCTTCGACGAACTTTTTCTGCCCCGCATAATCGTCATCGGCGAACCCGCACTTAGTCAGGTTGTCCACGACGAACAGCTCGATGCGGTAACGCTTGCGGGCGTAGGCGAAAACCTCAAGGATGCGTGAAGCTTTCGCTGACCCGGCGACATTGAACGTCCAGAGTGTGTCGCGATAGCCGCCCGCGATGTGATTGCTGAATGCGCGACTGGGACGTGCACAGGCAGCCACTTGACGCCCCATGCGGGCAAGCCATAGCGCTGTGCGCCATTCCATCGACGCGACGCAGCAGCGATGGCCTCCGGTGGCTTGATAGGCCACGACCTGGCCCACTACGCTCGACTTGCCGTGACCATTGACGCCAGCCCAGATCGACAGCTCGCCGGGGCGCAGCTTGATGACGTCGTGCGTCTTGCTCCACGGCAGCAGCATGCCTTCGTCGATGCGCGTGTACTCGGCCCAGATGTCGTCCGCGAACTCCGACGCATTGCGCAGTTCATTTGGATCTTGGGTGCGCGCATCGCGCATCGCGACAAGAACAGATTCGACGCTGATTCCCTTGACCAGGCATTCGTTGGCGTCCTTTTCCGGAAGCGCCACGACCTTCACGCGATCACGGCCAAGCCGCTCGCACAATTCGGGAATTGCCTTCTGCCCCGCAGCATCCATGTCCATCGACAGATAGATCGTGTCGAACACGGACAGCGCGTCCCATTCGGTTTCGATCCAACCATGGGCGCCGGATCCCGTGGGGACGGAGAGCGCCGGGAAACCGTAGGCGTGCCACGCGATGGCGTCACACTCACCTTCGCAAATCACGACAGCCCGGGCTTCCGGGTGGATCGCCTGCCAGCCGAACAAAATCGGCTCGCATTCGGCCTCGGCGCTGAACTGCTTGGGGAGCTTGCGATACTTCGCGAAGACCAGCTCATCGCCGCGCAGGAACGGAAACATCAGGCGATCGCCGCGACTGGCGAGCCGGTATGCCTTTACGCTGGCATCAGGCAACTTGCGGATATCGCGTAGCCATGCCGCATGCTCGGCAGACAGCGCGTGCACGCCCTCACGGTCGGGCTTGCGGTAGGTCTTGCGGTGATGTTCGGGACGATCCTCGCGGATGCCCAGGAACTCCATCGCTTCGCCGCATGCGGTGCGCAAATCGACGCGCTTCACCGCCATCCACAGTCCGATCAAATCGCCCGCCTGCCCCGTTTCGCCATCGAGCCACACGCCCGCCTTGTCGCCGACCAGGTGCACGCCCATCGACTTGCCGGCTTCACCATCGATGCCGCCGACACGCCATTCCTGTCCGATACGCTTGCCGTTCGGCAGCAGGTGACTGGCGACGGTTTCGACCTTGGTTGCCAGCCGTGACGCGATATCGACGGCGCGCATCAGATCGCCCCCACGAGGTAATCAGGGATTTGTTCGGGAGCGCGAGACGATGGCTTGGGTCTAGCCTTTGCCGCTGCACGCAACCACGCTAGCGGTTCGATCACGTCGTCCGATTCCGCCTTAGCCAGCAGCTCGACGCAAACCATGTCGCCGACCTCCTTGCGCAACATCCCGAGAAAACTGCGGGCAGGTTTTTCGGCGACGCCCTTCCGGCGAAGAAGGTCAAGCCCTGTGCCGAATATCGGATCGGGGTCGATGGGCAGTTCACTGCCCGCCGTAGGCGGAAGCTCTTGATCTTGGTTCTGGGTAGGGTTGGGTAGGGTAGGGTTCTGTTTCGATAAGGTTTGCAATACCGTTTCTGATACCGTTTCGGATAAGGTTTGCAATACCGTTTTCTGCGAATCCGTAAGATGCCCGCAAAATCCAAGAAGGGCGCGGGCTGCGAGCGCTTTTGCTTGGTGTGTCGGAAGGGTCTCCAGCTCCTTGATTCGGGCGATAGCGACCTTCGGATTGGCGACTGGGTTCCAGCGCAGGAAATTGGGCAAAAAAAGCACTTTTCCGAGACGGTATGCAAACCCTATGCGAGACAGTTCGGATAGGGTTTCAGATACTGTTTCAGACGACCATCCGAAGTCGTCGGTGAGATTGCCGTCGGTGCAACGAAAGCACCCCAATCCATTCGTATATGGACCGGTCATCAGATAGCAGGCGAGCAAGCGTCCTCGCTCCGACATGGCCTCG
>Ga0134128_10001590_pt1 | contig 28939 bp, 31 predicted proteins | sample KB31754_FD_96462 | JGI IMG/M metagenome (GOLD analysis project Ga0134128, IMG submission 96462) | Terrestrial soil microbial communities with excess Nitrogen fertilizer from Kellogg Biological Station, Michigan, USA - KB3-175-4 | ecosystem: Environmental > Terrestrial > Soil > Unclassified ... | reverse complement strand
TTCAAAAGATTGTTCTGTACCGGCATCTTGAAGTCCTGCGCCACGGCCGATACCCGGCGCGACAGCGCATCCAGATCCCCGCGAAACGATTCGATCAGGAGGTTGTAGAAGAACGTCCCGTGACTCGCCTCGTCAGCGCCCATCTTGGTCAAGATGGACTTGAGGAGCGGTTCTTCGACGTCGCGCGACAGTGCCCGGTAATACAGGTGGGTCGCCTTCTCCTGCAGGGCCAGGTAGATGAATCCCTCGACTAACTGGTTGTTGTGGTCGTAGGGAAACACATACGCAGTTTGCCGCTCGCGCAGCATCTGGAGTTCGAGTTCCCGTGGCTTCACCAGGCCGAGACGGCTCAGGTACATCTCCAGCACGTGAGCGTGGCGATCCTCCTCGCCCGCCCAGCGGAAAGTGAAGTGCAGCACGTTGCGGCTGACGATCTGCTGCTCATCGGGAAGCCCCGGGTCGGTCATGATCCGCAGGTATTCTGAAAGGTAGCCGGGCAGGTGATCTTCGACGAACAGCACGGTCTTGACGGCGGCCACCTGCCCCTCGCTCAGGCGCTCGGGCCGCGCGATCGAGCGGACCTGTTCGTGATCCACCAGGTCATACGGCGACCAGCCCATTCGGTCGGCACGCCGGAGGTACTCGTACAACACGCCGTCAAGCGCCTTGGCCTCGGGGAACGTTGGCTGTTTCGAGCATCGGTCTTCCGGCAATTCGCTAAGCATTTCCATCCGCTTGGGTCTCCTTGGTATTCCTGACAAAGAACGATCATTGAAACCTGGTCGCCGAGCAGCAGGGCGTCACGTGCCCGTCGGCTTCCCTCATTGGCAATCTATCGGAGGGGTTCGGGCAGGGAGAGCTGGAAGGTCGAGCCTGTTCCCAACGTCGACTTGACTGACAACTCCGCGCCAAGCAACCTCGCCGCCTGAGAGGCGATGGCCAGTCCCAGCCCGACGCCAGCCTGCCCGTGAACATTCCCTCGCTTGAATGCCTCGAAGATGTGCCCGAGCGCCTCGGGGGCGATCCCCGGCCCCTGATCTGATACCCACAACACGCTGCAATGGGCTGGGGGCTTGGCGTCGCAGCCAATCCGGACCGTGCCGCCGCTGCTGTACTTGGCACCGTTACCCACGAGGTTTTGCAGGACCAGCGACAGCAGGTTCTCATCCGACGTGATTCGCGTGCCAGGGCGAACGTCGATTGCAAACATCACTCCCTTGGCGTTCGCCTGCGGCGCAAACTGTGCGACGACACGGGTCGCCAGCGCGTGCAAATCCACCGGCGCGTACACCGCCGGCTCGTCGGCCTGGCGCAGCCGCTCGTGGTCCAGCATCCGCCGCGTCCCGGCAAGCGTGTCCCGGATGGACCGCGCGGCGCTGGCCAGCGACGCCTCGGCGTCGGGATATCCCCCGGCCTCCTTCAGGTTTAAACCCAGCGCGTGCAGCCACAAGGTGACGTTGGCGAGATGGTTGTTCAGGTCATGCGATAAATAGGATAGGAACTTCAGTTCAGTTTCAGCGGCCGCCCGAAGTTGTGACTTCTGCTTGTCGACCAAGGCTACCACAGAGCGCTGCAGCATCAGGTCGATGGCGGCGTGCAGGGCGGCGGACTCGGCCTCATCCATCCGGCGGCCGAGTGCTCCTTCAATGTGCTGGACCGTGATGGCCCGCAGCAAGCGGTCTTCCTGCATGACCTCAATGACATCGAAATTCAGCATCAGACGCGATAATCCCTGGGCTGGGGCATGATGGACCAGTTCGCGTATCACCTCGGGATCATCTGACGCCAGAGCGTCGGCGATGGCCAGAAGAATCTGTGGCGTGGAGTCCCTCAGCTCGATGACCGTGAGGTGCCGCATCTGAGGCATCGCTTCGCGCACGACGGCGTCCCAAGCCGCGGTAATGGCCTCCGCCTCCGTGCGCAGCGCCTCGGCCACTTCGGGGAAGGGACGGTGCATCAATTGGGCCAACAACGGATTTGCGGCGAGCAAAGACATTCGAACCGTTTCTTTTACTCGATGAAAAATTCTCGGTCTGTCCGGTAGCGGACGTTGGGGGGAAGGATTGGCCTGGGAAAAAGGGTCCTGGAAAAAAAAGTCGAGTAGCGAGAAGTGATTTTGTCTTAGATTTGCTGTGGCTACGGCGGTCGGGGGCTTCGCCGAGTGCGGGCCGAGGAGCTGAAGGTCACGACCGGCGGGATGCGGGCGGTCAACCGGACGCTCGAACCCCGGGGCCGGCATCCGCTCAAAGGCGCCTACGCCGCAGCGGACAGACTTTTGAACAAGGCCTGAAGTAAAGGCGTCAGAACAACGTTTGCAGTCTTGCGCGTGGACGCTCGGGCGTCTCCTGTTCACGCCGGGGCAATGGGTACTCCCGCCGCCCCGGATTTGGGAGCGCGTCTCAGAAGAGCGCTCAGGAATCCGGGGCGGCGGGAGTACGCTCTGCCCGCGGCGTGGACAGGAGGATTCTTGTGCAGGTCGGGCTTTTTCTGCTCGCAAGATAGGTAAGTATTCCTATGGCACGGGATTGCCTTGGAATCAATAATTCAATTGTCGGCGGTCCTCCCCGGCGAAGGTTTCCCCCCTCCTTTGCCAACCGCCGACATTTTTTATTGCCTGTCGGTTCTTCCAGGAAGGTAAGAGCTCCGAACAAAACACCTTGCGGGCAACGCTTGCGCCTGGAGTCGATGGATCTGCGTCGCTCCTCCTCGCCGTATTTCCCTTCCAATACGCCTCGTCGTCGCTCCTAGCCCATCGGCTCCATCCGCTGCGCCTTGCCGCGCGATCTGTTTTGTTAGGAGCTCTAGGAAAGAGGGGCGGTTACTCGAGAAAGTCATTTTGCGTTGGTTTAGCGCCCCCGGCTATTGCGGGGAGAGATTCGGCGCACGCGCACTCAACGCCAGGTCGAAGCTGAGTGGCGTATTGCCTCGAAATGGCGGGATGGATACGATTGCCCGCTTTAAATCAGCCGCCGGGAGTGTGCACCGTATGAGGTTAAGTGAGATTTTGAAGCCGCAGAACATCAAGGTGCCGCTTGAGGCCAAGACCAAAACCGAAGCCATCAGCGAGCTGGTCAACCTTCTGGCGGCTAATGGTGAGTTGACCAATGCCAAGGCCGTTCTGGATTCGGTGCTCGATCGCGAAGCGACCCGGACGACCGGCATCGGTAACGGCCTGGCCATCCCCCACGGCAAATGTCCCGGCACCGATCACCTGGCCATGGCTATTGGTCGCCCTACAACCCCGATCGATTTCCAGGCGATCGACGGACGCCCGGTGAATCTCATCTGGCTTTTGACTTCTCCCCCCGACAAGACCGGCCCCCACATTCATGCCCTGGCGAGCATCAGCCGGCTGATGACGATGGAAAAGTTTCGCGCTGCGATTGCGCAGGCGAAGACTTCGCAGGAGCTTTACGACGCGATTATCAAGCAGGAAAGCCCGCAGTAATCGTCTATCTAAGAGTCAAAGCGGTTGTCGCGGCGATCAGTGCGGCAAGCAGGAGCGGCCCAGCCAGTCGTTGATATTTCCATTGCTCGTTCGCCCTCGGCAATCGAACCACCATCAGCGGAAAGATCATCAATAAAAATGGATCATCATAGCGCTGCCACGCCTGACTTGCGGCGCAGTTCGCGGCAATAATTCCCGCGAAGGCAGCCAGGATGATCCACCGGGGCCGCCTGGGCAGAGTAATCATCCAAAGCGCTAAGAACATTCCGCCCAACGCTGCCAGTCCGATGATCAGAATCGATCGATTATGAATCACCGGCAAGTGAGGCACGGCATGCCACAAGCCACCCCACCGCCCTTCTTTTTGGCTGTAGCTGGTTTGCGGTAAAGCCCCGGCCAGCAATCCGATCAGCAGACCAACGATCATTGCTCCAACCGATCGCCAGCGCTGCCCGCTCACAAACGCAGTCTTCCAGGGAAATGTCGTTCCAAAAAAGATGGCATAGATGCCGGTGAGCGCGAGGAACAGCGCCGGCACCGCGGGATTGCCGCCGGCGACATCCTTTCGCTGCATCGGCGGGACGGTCCCATGCCACAGGTGCAGGAAGAAAGCCACTGCAATGACCGCCGGCAGGATCCATAAGGTCATCCAGGCGAGGCGCAGCCATGGGCAGTCTTTGACCGGCGTATTTACCGGTTCGGGCGAAATTGATTTGCTGTCTGGTTTTTCGCTCCCGAGCCAAGCGGCAACCCAGAGCGGCGCAGCAGCCCACAAGTGAATCTGCCGAAACAAAACAAGTGCGAGAAGAAACAGGCCGCCAAGAACATATGTTGTTCGATCAACCTGTGGCCGAAGGCTGATCAGCAGCACCAGCAGCACGCACCACCATGCCGGATTGTGCGGCACCAGCCAGACGCCCGATGTAAAGATATATTGCGAACATAGAAATGGCAGGCAAAGCAGGATTCCCGCCACCGGCTCAGCCAATCTTGCCACAGCCAGCGCGAGCGTGATCAGCAATCCGACCGTTATCAAAGCATTGAGCAGCTTCAGATCGAGCACGCTGTGGGTTGCCCGATAGACGCCGGCCATCAGCAGGTGATAACCGGGCGTCATCGCGGCGTTATAGTCGCGCAAATATGGATGCGGCCATTGTGCGGCAAACTCGCGGATGACCGGCAGATGGTAATCGTCCTGATCGGCGCGGTTCGTTCCGTTGCCTTTGTCGGTGAGGATGAGGGGAATGGCGCCGAGAAGGAACAGAGCCGCCAGCGCAAGCGCCGCGAGGATTGAGCCGCGCGTGGATTTTGGACGCCCCGGGTCAACGTGATCTTGTGCTGTGGCTAACGTGGGAACTCTCCGAGCGCTGAATAAAGGCCCAAAGATAATGCCCAGGCCCTATTGCGTCACGCTGATCGCAGCGACCTGGCCCTGATGGGCCATCTCGATGCCACAGGCTTCGGGGGCGGTGTCGTTTAGCACATGCTGAAGCTGCTCGATGTCGCTGATCGGTTTACCGGCCACCGTCGCGATGATGCTGCCCTGGCTGATGCCCTTCTTAATCATGGGACTCGCAGGATCGATCGCGAGCACCATCAGGCCTTCGGATGGACGCGGGCTGTTGCCAAAATCCCAGTGTCGCGGGATTGGCCCGAGGAGCATGCCGCGCCAGCGGAGGCGCTGAGTATCGCGTGTGATGGTGGTGCTGGCAGATTTGCGCCGGCCCATTCGGAGGCCCAACTCAACTTGCTTTCCATCGCGATAGACGGTCGCCGAGACGTTCTGGTCGGCAGGCGTTTCGCCAACGACACGGACAAATTGATCGCCGTCTTCGACAGCCGTGCCATTGAATTTGGTGACGATGTCTCCGGCGACAAGCTTGCCCACGGCGGCCGGTGAATGTTCATCGACGCCTTCGATTCGCGCGCCCAGGTCATCCGCAATGCCTGCCTCCCGGCGCTGGAAAGCGGTGGGCGAGCTGACGCGCACACCCAGCCAGCCATACGCGACTTCGCGACCTGATTTCAGATCATCGATGATCTGCCGGACGTGAGAGGTGATGGGAATGGCAAAGCCGATTCCGTTGGTCACCTTCTGCGGCAGAATCACCGCCGCGTTGATGCCAATCACATCTCCATGCAGATCAAACAGCGGCCCTCCGCTGTTCCCGGGATTGATCTGCGCGGTCGTCTGAATCAGATCGTTGTAGAGACGGTCTTCTTTATTGGAAAGCTTCGGCAGCGAGCGGTTGATGGCACTGATGACGCCGACGCTCACGCTCATTTCGCCGCCACCGGCAAGTCCGTAGGGATTGCCCAGGGCGATGGACCACTGGCCGCGCTGAACCGCCTTGGGCGAATATTGAATCGTCGCAAGATGCGTAGCGGGGATTTTCAAAACGGCGATGTCGGACCGCGGATCGGATCCGACGACGATAGCCGGGTAAACCTTGTGATCGTCGGTGGTCACCCAGAGCTGATCGCAGGAAGAGACAACGTGATCATTGGTGACGATGTAGCCGTTGCTGTCGAAGATGAAGCCGGTGCCGACCGTTCGATCGACCGGCTCGAGAATCTCAGCGAGTTTCTGCGGGTTGATTCGATCGGCGCGAAGGGCATCGTCGGCTTCGACCTTGGCATCGGTCGCGGAGATCGCGACGACTGCCGGCGCAACCTTGCGCGTCACCTCTTCAAAATGCTGTTCGAGATCGGCAACGCCGAAGTTGTCGGAGATTTCAATGTGAGAGGAGGCATCGCGCGCGCTGTCGGCGGCGGGCGCTGAACCGCTGCATGAGAAGAGCAATCCTGAGACACAGATCAGCGCGACGGCTCCGCCGTGAGCGCAGCGAAAAAAACGACTGCCCATTCGTGTCCCCAGCGTCAGCGGAGGTCGGTAACCTCCGGGTGCGAAGGAGCGCAGGGTTCGATCGCACACAACCCGCTGCCCGGTCGGCCTGTACTTCCAGGCCAAACTCGCCGAAAGGTTAAAACGTCTTTGCCCCTGCCACGCCCATTTATCCGGGCAAGGGCAAAGACGTTATTCGCTTTGGCCAATTCCGCATGGAGGCGTCTGTCGATCGACCGACAACGCTCGGCCAACGGAATTGCCGCATCCTTTCGGCATCCAGGGCTGATGACTCACCGGCATCAATTCCGGCGAGCATCGCCAGGTGCGCCGCGGACTTGCTTTCCCGCGATTCCTATTGGAATCATGGGCTAGTGACCGTTCACGAGTGCGTCGATCTTTATCGGACGCGCCGCTTAAACGGCCGCCTCGGCGGGCTCGGAAGCCTCGGCCGGGGTGTCCATGGCACGCTTGGCATTCAAAAGGCCCTTGCTTTGCAAGACGGCCTCTCGAATTTCATCGGCCAGATCTTTGTTGGTCGAGAGAAACTGCTTGGCATTTTCGCGGCCTTGCCCTAGCCGCGTGCTCTTATAGTTGTACCAGGCGCCCGTTTTCTCCACAACATTACCCAGTGCCGCTAAATCCAATAAATCGCCTTCGTAGCTGATGCCGCGGTCGAACATGATGTCGAACTCGGCATCGCGGAACGGAGGAGCGATCTTATTTTTTACGACGCGCGCCCGAGTCCGGTTCCCCACCGATATTTCGCCTTCCTTGATGGTGCCGGTTCGGCGGACGTCGATGCGGATGGAGGAATAGAACTTGAGCGCCCGGCCGCCGGGGGTGGTCTCGGGGTTACCAAACATCACGCCGATCTTTTCGCGAATCTGGTTGATGAAGATCACCGTGCATTTGCTCTTGTTGATGGCGCCGGTGAGCTTGCGCATCGCCTGGCTCATCAGGCGAGCCTGAAGACCGACGTGACTGTCACCCATTTCGCCTTCGATTTCCGCACGAGGAATGAGGGCGGCAACCGAGTCGATCACGATCACATCGACGGCATTGGACCGCACCAGAAGCTCACAAATTTCCAGCGCCTGTTCGCCGGTGTCAGGCTGCGAAACCATCAGGTCATCGAGCCGAACGCCCAATCGCTTGGCCCATGAGGGGTCCAATGCATGCTCAGCATCGATAAACGCGGCCACGCCACCCAGTTTTTGCGCGCTGGCAATGACGTGAAGCGTGAGCGTCGTTTTGCCGCTCGATTCCGGGCCGAACACTTCGATGATGCGACCGCGCGGGACGCCTGCCCCGCCGAGGGCGATATCGAGACTCAGGCTGCCGGTGGGGATGCCTTCGATCGGCTGAATGTTCTCGCCGTCGAGTTTCATCACGGCGCCTTTGCCGAACTGTTTTTCGATCTGCTGCACGGCTCGGGATAAGGCCGAGTCGCGAGCCGGATCGCGCGGAATCTGCCGCTCGACTGGAGCGCTCACTGAGGCACTCGCTGTTTTTTCGCTGGCTGATTTTTCCGCGGAATGACGCGATTCTTTGGCGGATTCGGAACGGTCCTTCTTCCCATCCACCTTCTCGGAGGACTTGGACATGAGATTCTCCTGCGGCCGGGTATCTTGGTCAGCCGGCCTATGTTGCAAACGGGCCGATTTGGCCCAATTCGCGCTTCGTGGCTTGAATGCGGGCGATGCTCACACCGAGCAACCCCGCAACTGAACTCGACGGTAAGCCACCTAACCGTCCCTGTTCAGTGTTTGTACGGAAATAGTAGTGAAGAAGGTCGGCCGATGCAAGGAGATTTCTTAAAAGAATTCGGGAAATGTGCGGGAGGGGAGGGTGACTGTTCTTGTTGATGTTCCATCAATCTGCGCAATAAATCCGCACCGCAGCCGAGGTAATAACTTGCAGTAAACCTTGACGCCGTCCAAAGAATTACGCCGCGCGCCATAAAAGCAACCCGGTCGGATGCATCAAGTTGCTGACCTCGCGAGGGGCTATCCAGCCACTGCTTGATTAATGGCTGCGTCACGTCAACTTCATACACATCAGCATCAGGAAACTTTTCAATGTTCTTGCGCATATGCCGGATAAATTTCACCCAGGATTCTTCTTCCAACCGCTCTTCCGAGTGCCGCAGATAGACAATCGCGAAGCGCGAGTGCTCTAACTCAACGAGATCTCGCTCATTACGAACTGCGTTCACCAAAACCGAACTGATAATTGGCTCGCCGCACTCTGGGCATTGGCGGGAATCGATTATTCGCACGTCGTATCCGCAGTGATGGCAATAGCCCAGGCTGGGCTCAATTTCCATTGCGAAATGCCGCGCAGCGAAGGGCAAAACCGACATGCCGCCGATTAGCGCAATTTCCCCCAACGCACGGCCGATTTCCGGATCCATCGCCTTCAACAGAGGCTCAAAATGAAACAGCGTTGTAATGATTGCAATGATCACCAATGCCAGCCCGGCACCGAGAGCACCGCTTATCGCGTAGCGCCGATTCGGTCTCAATTTGCTGGTTTCGGCCTGTACCGTGCCGAGGGTGTAAAAAAATGCGAAGAAAAGCACAAATCCGATGAATCCTTTGATCGGAAATTGGTTGATTGAACCCAGGATCAGAAAAAGCACCCTCCCCATGCGCCGCGGACCAAACTGGAATGTCAGGAAAGCCAATAAGCTTGCTGCCGATCCGACGATCAATCCGCAACAAAATGCGCAAATGTGTAAAATACGCCGTCGCATCGAGAGCAATGCTAAGGCGGAGACGGCGTGACGTCCCGTAGAACCCGGCACTTGCTTTATAGCTGTGTTATCCCATGCAAAATAAAATGTTGCGCGCCAGAGGCGCGCAACATTCTGGTTGGTCTCGATATTTCAGGCGGTTACGAGATCAATACTCCCGCTTCTTCTTCCCCGGCTCGGGCTGGGGATACATGCCTTTGTCATCGGATGGCAGTGGGCCCGGCGAATCGAAGGTCACCTTGTCGATATCCGGCGCAAAGACATGGTCGGAGTTGAGCATCTGATCGTAGCTGATCTCCTGACCCGTATGGGCAGCCATACGTCCCATGCTGGTGACGACGCTGGCCTGCACGCCTCGCGGCACTTCGTTGTAGGGCTTGTCGTTGACGATGGCGTCCATCAGATCGTTCCACTCGTTCTGATATGGGCTGGAATGATCTTTCGATTGCCAGATCTGCTTATCCGAGTCCTGACCCGTGCCCCTGTAGGTGCTGGCGGGCGCGCCGCAATCGCCGGCTTTTGATGCAACCGCGCAACCCTTGGTGCCGTGAATGAAGCTGTGATAGACGCCCTGCGCGCCGACGATGCATCTGCCATCGAACATGAGCTTCGTGCCGTCATCGAATGTATATTCGATCCCATACGAATCGAAATTCTGATCGACGTAGGGCGAGCCATCATCGGCAAACTTATAGTGCCGCCCGCCCACGCCCTGCGCCTTGATCGGCCAGGCGTTTTTCATCCAGCAGAGATGGTCGATGATGTGGATGTTGAAATCGCTGAAGCAGCCGCCACCCGCCCAGAGGAAGCTGTGGAATCGGCGGATCTGATATTCCAGGTCGCTCATGCCCTGCGGCTTGGGCGTCGAAGCAAAAGTCCCCACCGGCCCCGCCTCACGGTAGCCGCGCATCAGAACGATGTCGCCGATCTCTCCATCTTCGATGCGCTTGTGCAATTCCTGGAGATGGCGCGCGTGGCGCGACATCAGGCCCACGCCGACTTTCAGATTCTTTTCTTTCGCATCTTCCGCAAGTTTCAGAAGCCGCTTGCTGGCCGATCCATCGGAAGAGAGCGGCTTTTCCATGAAGACGTTGAGCCCCTTCTCGATCGCGTAGGTGAAATGAACCCAGCGGAAGGCCAATGGCGTCGCGAAGATCGCCACATCGCCCGCCTTCAGGCAATCCATCGCCTTCTTATAGGCATCGAAGCCAATGAACTGCCGTTCCTGCGGCACATCGATCTTTTCCTTCAACTCATCCCGCTTGGTCAGCGTCGCGTAGGAATTATCGAGCCGATCTTTGAAGACATCGGCCATGGCCACGAGCTTCGGGTTGACACCCTTTGCATGCAGCGCGTCCATCGCCGCCCCGGTTCCGCGCCCGCCGCAGCCGACGAGGACGACTTGAATCGTGGAATTCTCCGCCGCATGAACGCTTGGGATGGCGACCCCCGCCAACGCCGAAGCGGCCGCGATCTGGCCGGCGCGTTTGCCCAATTCCCGTCGCGAAATTCCGGTGTTCTTATCCTGATTCATGCGGATTCTCCTTTATTTTCAGCAGACCTGATTTGAAAAGTCATACATTCGTGTTGCCCAGAGCCGTCATGCATTCGCGTGCGCGGTCCGATCCTATGTACAGGAGGAGGCCTTGCTTGTTTTCAAAAGGCTTATTCATTTCGTCGGGAATGATGCGAGCCGAAGATACTGCGGGCTGCCGGAGCCCAATTTGCTTTCGATCAAAGAGAATGAAGTAACCTCAAATGCTGGAGACGAGCCAGCCCATCGCAACAATGGGGGCAGCTTTTGTCGGACCGAGCCATGAATCGTTCTTCGCGCGCGGGCAAGCGTGATGTGTGGCACAAATGGGCGAGCTTCCGACGGAAAGCCAATCTCGGCGGTCGTGCGATCGACTTCCCAGAAGATGCGGTGGATCAGCTCAACCTCTCCATTCAGGCCGAGCACAATCACCCTCACGGGCCCGCGAGGCGGGAAAAACTCCAGGCCGCCAACAGCGACCCGCCCAGGACCGGTCACTGAAACGCGCTCAAGCGAATTACAAACGTCCGTCACTTGCGGTTCCGCCACTTCTCCCAGGAATTTCAGCGTGACGTGAAGATTCTCCGCGCGCACCCACGACGCCTCCGGGCAGGTGCCTTTCAACGGTCGCGCTGCTTCCATTAGCGCGTCGCGAACCGACTCAGGCAGTTCGATGGCGGTAAAGAGTCGCATGGTCCGCCAGAATTCTTAGATCAGAAGCTCATCGCCGTTTTCAGATCGTGCCAGCGGTCGTCGATCTGGTCGCGGTTGGCGCGCTGGATGCCGTCGAGGGAGAAGTCGGAGATGGTAAAGCTCGCGACGACGGTGCCGTAGGCGAGGGCGCGCTTGAGGGTGGCGGCGGACGTGATGCCGCCCTGGGTTGCAAGGTATCCCATCATTCCGCCGGCAAAGCTGTCGCCGGCGCCGGTGGGATCGACGACCTGCTCGGTCGGATAGGCCGGCAGCACGAACGCGCCGCGATCGCTGACCAGCAGGCAGCCATGCTCGCCCTTCTTGATGACGACAAATTTCGGCCCCATCTTCAGGACCTGCCGGGCAGCGGTGATGAGATTCCGTTCTTCCGTGAGCAGGCGCGCTTCGCCATCATTGAGCACCAGGCCGTGGATCTTTCCCAGAAGCTTCACGAGCTCTTCGCGCTGCGTCTGAATCCAAAGATTCATTGTGTCGGCAACCACCAGCTTGGGCGCCTTCAAACTGGCGAGCATTTCCTGCTGAAGAACGGGATGGGTGTTGGCCAGGAAGACATACTTGCTGTCCAGAAAGTTCTGGGGAATTTTCGGCGCGCGCTCCGCGAGCACGTTCAGATCCACTTCGACCGTGACGGCTTCGTTCATGTCCTTTACGTAGGAGCCATGCCAGCGGAAGGTTTTGGAGCCTTTGCGGATTTCGATGCCGCCGGTATCAACTTCCTGCCCCTCGAACACCTTAAACAGGTGCTTGGGATGATCTTCGCCGACCACGCCCACGAGCCGAACGGGCGTGAAGAACGAGGCGGCATAGGAAAAGTAAATCGCCGATCCGCCAATCACCTGCTCGCGCTTGCCGGCAGGCGTTTCCAGCGTGTCCAGTCCGATCGATCCAGTCACCAAAAGCGGCATGAAAGCTCCAATATAAAGGCCCACAAACAGGGCCAGGGATTCATCGAAGGAGAGTCAAATACTTTAACACAGGCCGTTTGGCAATCAGACTCAGTATGGCGGAAATGTTTATCTTCCCGATGGAAGCTGGCGAATTTTGACGCGCGAGCCGGTGACGGTGTAGAGCCGACCGGGCGAGAGGCGTTTGTACCGGGCGAACAGCCGATCGATCGCGTCATCCTGCTCGACATCGCCCGCCTCGACGTTCACCAGGACAATGGAGCGGTCAAAGGCCTTGGCTCCGTCGAAAGGTGTTTTGGCCAGAGCAGAATCAGTCGTCATGAGATCGAGCTGCTTCTTGTGGGCAGTCGCCAGGACCTCTGGGGCCTCGGTCTCGGGGGCGAGGCCAGCCTCTTCCAGCGTGCTGACTTCGTGTCCGTGACGGCGAAGAGCGTCCGCCGCGGCTTGCGTTAATGTTCCGTGTAACAACCAGCGCATGGGCCAATCGTAGTCGTAATTCGGCGTCGCGGGGAGTGTCGGGTAAACTTTTGTCGATGACAGAGCCGCAGCCAGGATTGATTGCCCCCCCGCAGGCACGGTTGCGCGCCAGACATGCGATCGCTCAATTGTCATTCGATTTTCTTCTTGCCTTGGGCTGCACCTTGTTGTGCCGCGCTATGACCGGTGCGACACTCGGATTTCTTTTCGCGCCGGTGTTCCTTGCGACAATCTTTACGCCGCCGCTGGTACTGGCGCATCGGAAGACCGCGCTTCGTGTCGCAGCGTGGGTTGCCATTTCTATCGGAGTGAGCATGGGCTGGCTTGCCTTCGATGGACTGCGAGCTTCGGAAACTCTTCGATGCATTTTCGTGATGGTGGCTTATCTGCTCGCGCTGGCCGGCTTCGCGAGTCTTCTGAACACGGTTCGCATCACCGAATTACTTGCGTCTGCGATCATCACCATTTTTGCACTGCTCTGGCTAACCTGGCCTGTCTGGCTGAGTCGTGGACTCGCTTCATCGCACGGCGACGCACTCGTCGCGTGGCTGTCGCCGGCGCACCCGCTGCTGGCGATCAATGGAGTCGTGCGCGCCCGATTCGATTCCTGGGATCGATATCAGATGGCTTATCAGCAGTTGACGACGTTGAATCAGGATGTCCTTTACAGTCTGCCGCGGCGTGTCATGCCCTCGATATGTCTGCATGCGACAATTGGTGTGGTGAGCCTCGCTGTGGTCGCGGCATCGCAATTCAAAAGGAAGCCTGCTCGGACCCAATGATCTACTTGGTGCAAAGCAGCAGAATTGCCCCGTACGCGGCGATGCCAAAAATAAACCATGCCACGAAATCCCCAATTCGTCCCGTGTGAATCGCCTTCAGAGGCCTCAGTGCCAGATCAACCAAATTTCCCAGCGATTTTCGCGCCGAGCCAAGCACGTTGGGAAAGAGCGAGAGCAACGCGAGCAGGACAGCGATCGCCAGCGCGATGACCTGCTTGCCGATGGATGAATCAAATTCCCCCGGATCCAGCCTTACGGCAGAAGGCATCGGCGTTACCTCGAGCACCAAGGCGTTGTAATCAGCGGTCCTCAGCATTTGATCGCTGAAGGTGCGCGTCGCGGAGCGAAGCGGGCCGATCTCACCCAGAGCCAGGGCAATCAAAAGCAGTGCGCAGGCCGGCACCCACATCGACCAGGGGACCCGGCGATGGCTCCCTTCCGTCTCCGGCCCAAGATGCGCCTTTTGCGAACCGCGGGAAATCGCATCCTCATCACGTACGCCCCAGCCGAGCCAGATGCGCGCGCCGATTCTCAACACGGCCCCGCTCGTGATCGCGCCGGCAAAAATGAATACCAGCGATAGCCATTCGAGGCCCATTTTCTTTGCCGACTCGTCGATCATCGATTCGCCGACGCAATTGGTGAAAGGCGGAATCCCGCTCAGGCCAATCGCGCCCAGGAACAACAGCAGCCCGGTCCAGGGGGAATTGATCCCGATCCCCTGCAACTCAAATTCATCGACGCTTTGGAATCGATGCAGCAGGATGCCGACGCAGATGAATAACGCCGCTTTCACCAGGCCATGGCCAATGACGTAGATCGCGGTGCCGGCCAGCGCATCAGAATCGAGCAGAGCGAAGCCGATGAACATCAACCCCACGTGGCTGATGGTTGAAAAGGCCAGCAGTCGCTTGAGATGACGTTGCGTGAAGCACTGGAGCGCGCCGACGACGGCAGTCAGAACTCCCATCGTCAGCAGGACCGTGCGCAACGCGCCTTCACTGGCATGAAAGGACGACGCGAAAACCGACCAGTAGATCCGTGCCGTCGCATAAAGTCCCAGCTCGACCATCACGCCCGAAAAGAGGACGCAGACCGGCGTTGGCGCGACGGCATGGGCATCGGCCAGCCAGAAATGAAATGGAAACACCGCCGCCTTGACCAGGAACCCGGCAACGAGAAACAGGAAACCAATTTGCACGAGATGTCCGCCCGGCGGGTGGGTAATGAGAGTCTGCGACACCTGCGCCATGTTGAGCGACCCGGCATAGGCATAAATCAACGCGATGCCCGTCAGTGTCAGGTAAGCGCCCAACGTATTCGTCACCGCAAAGTTCAGCGCGCCCTGCAAGGGCCCATGCTCTTCCGATTTGTAGCCGCAGAGTGTAACACCCGAAGCCGTCATCACTTCGAACCAGACGAACAGATTGAACAGGTCGCCCGTCAGACACAGCCCGCACATGCCGGCCATGAAGATGAGCATCAGCGCGTGATAGAGCGACTTCACCGCCTCCAGATATCGCCAGGAAAACAGTAGCGCCGCACAGATCAGAAATGCGACGAGCGTGGCAAGCCCCCCGCCGATGGGATCGATGACGAATGAAATCCCCAGAGCGAAATGCTTTTCAGGGGTCCAGTTGCCAAACCAGTAAACGATCGGCGCGCCTTGGCTACTCTTGTAGGTCAGATAGGCGCAGATGCCCGCGACGCTTGCCGCCGTCAGCAGCGCCAGCAGATCCATGAGCCGGCGATGCAGGTGGCTGCCGAGCGCTACGAGCAGCGCGGCCATCAGCAGCGGAATCACAACAGGCAATGCGGGAAGTGCGGTCATATGAGATGCAAGTCTGCGTCATCCTGACGATTTGTTTTCTTAAAATGCTTTCGCCGGCTTTTCCTCAGCCGCGAAGTAGATTGACGTTATTGGGATCGACGATGCCCGTTCGCTTTTTAATCTGCACGGTGATGGCCAAGAGCAGCGCAACGACGGTCGCTTCGACGACGATGTCAGTCAGCATCAGCGCCTGCACGACCGAATCGACCGTGGTTTGCGTCTGCGTTACGTCAGCAAACACCGGGGCGACGCCACCATGGCGGTAGCCGACGGCGCTCAGCAGCACATAGGTAGAGGCCTGCACCACCACCAGACAAAGCACCAGGTGAACGAGATTGTCGCTGGTGGCGATTCCATAGACGCCAACCAGAAAGAGCCAGGCGGCCACAGCACACGCCACATAAAAGATCATTGGTCTCCCTGTTTCACCAGCATTTCTTGCAGGAATGCGTAGAGCAGCACGACAAATCCTGCCGCCACTTCCAGGCCAACCGTCAAGTCAATGAGTGGCACCATTCCACCCGACAGCACATTGATGTTTGTTCCGCCCGGCCCCAGTGGAATGACGTTGGTCAGGAATGGCTTGGAATAGAAGAACGCAATCAAGCCGATGAGGGCATAACCACCCGCACCGATCGCCTCGGCAATCTCGATCCACTCGTGCGAGGTGATGCGCTTGAAGACTTCGAGATTCTCCGCGATGTAAATCAGCAGCGGCGCGGTCGCGAGAATGACGCCGCCCTGGAAACCGCCACCGGGCGTGAGCTGTCCATGAACGACGATATAAATGCCAAACAGCACTACCGGCCCGGTCATCCAGAGCGTCCAGACGCGGAGGGCATCGCCCGGCGGCACGCTTCGCGCGGGCCAGGCAGCGTCCGGAACTTTTTCTCCGCCCTGGTCCTTCTCCTCGCGCAGCAGCACCAGCGCGCCCATGACTGAGACAAACAGGATGAATTCTTCGCCGAGCGTATCGAAGCCGCGATAATCGAAATTCACCGCGGTAATAGCGTCGGTGATGTGCCGCTGCTCGACTGTCTGGAGATTAATGACATCGCGATACATGCTGCGCAGCCCTTCGGGGCCGGGCAGATGTGCAAACGCCAGCGCATATAAAATCGCCATCCCGATCGCACCGGCAAAGAAAAGAAGCTGGCGAAGCGGGAATTTCATTCGCTGTGCTCCTTCTTATGCTGCTCGATGGACTGTCTGCGGATTTTTCCCAGGGCCAGCATGACCATCAACGGGAGCGCCACCGCGCCAATCACGATCTGCGACAGGGCGACGTCGGCTGCCTGAAAGAGCAGGAACATCAGCGCCAGGATCAAGCCAAAGAAGCTGACGCCGACCATTTGATGCGCGGGCTGGCGGGTAAAAACCACCGCCGCCCCAGTGGCAGCGACCAGCACAAGCGTCATCACCTGCAAAACTGTGATCGCCGCGTCGTTCATATCGGATTTTCCTTCGCTGGCTTTTCTTCATTATCTCCCGCAAGCACATTCCGGTTGACCAGCGGAATTCCCTCCTTGATCTGCACCGGCCATTGTCCGACATCACGTATACGAATGGCCTTGCCGGTGGCATGGCTCAGCACTGAATTCATCAGGAACAGCACAACTGAAATGATGACCACTTTGATTCGCGCTGCCGGATCTGAGTTCTCCAGAAAGACCGCGACGCTGATAAACAGTGGACAAAGGGCCACGATTGGCGATGAAAAATGCAGCTTCTGAAAGGGATCGCGCATGATCGCCAGGCCGATCGTGAAAATCAGTGCAATGGCGGCGGCCAGAAAAAGGAAAATGCTGCTGAGAACTGGATGGGTCATATCCACCTTTGCAAGAAGCGAACGAAGACCATCCCCCCACCGAAAGTGAGCAGCGAAAGCGTGAGCGGCAAATCAAGGAACGACGTTCGGTTCATGCCTTGCGCCAGGAGTATCATCTCGAGCGCAATCAACACGCCGGCCATTTCGATTCCGACGATTCGGTCGGCGAGTTTTCCGCGATAACAGACCCATGCGCACGGGAACAGCGCCAATTCGAGGACCACAGCCGCCCAGAGCCAGCTATTCATGGTCGCGCTCCGAGATTGATCATCGCTTGAGTGACCGGCGCAGGCAGGATCTGGTGAATCAGCAGCAGCCGCTGTTCTCGGACGATTCCGAGCGCAACGGAGCTGGGCGTAAAGCAGGTGTAAACCACCACCAGCGCACGCTTCGCCGCGGATGCATCGTCGTCGCCCACATCGGCGTAAGGCACCGCCAGCACGATGCTCGGCGCGCCGTCCCCCGTAAACAGCTGCATCGCCATGGCCTTGAGAATCAATCCTGTATCTTTCAGGAGATACCACGGCACCCGCCAAATCTGCGCCAGATCGGCAAGGCGGGGCCGAAATTGAATGAGCCCGACCGCTTCTAAGACAATCGTCGCCAGCGTTGCGATCGCAGCTGCACCCAGCCCGATATATAGCTCCGGCTTGGCGAGGTTCGAGGTAAACAGCAGCCAAAGTCCTACAAGTATTACATAAGTGAAAAAGCAGGCGATCGCGAAGAAGGCGGGAGAATTTTTCCGAACCGACGACATGCTTCACCGTCACTTCCGGGGGCATATTAATAATGACGCTTTGCCAGTAGAGCGCGCAAAAATGCAAGTTTGATTGGGGTCCCTTCGTGTTTTGGCGCGTTCCCGCCGAGCCCGTTTAAGGGATAGGATGAGTTGTAATGACTGACGAAGATTTCATGCGGATCGCGATCGACAAAGCCCGCGACGGCATGCGACTTGGGCAAACTCCCTTTGCCGCAGCCATTGTCAAAGCCGGCGAGCTTGTCGCCTGCGCCCACAACATCGTCTGGGCCACAACCGACATCACTGCCCATGCTGAAGTGACCGCTATCCGCGAAGCCTGCGCCGCGCTGGGCGACATTGATTTATCCGGCTCAACGATCTATTCAACGTGTGAACCCTGCCCCATGTGTTTTGCGGCTTGTCATTGGGCGCGCATCCAGCGGATTGTTTATGGAGCGGACATCAAAGACGCTAAAGCCGCGGGGTTCAATGAATTGGCGTTGTCGAATTCGCAGTTCAAAGAACTGACGGGAATTCAAGTTGAGATCGTCCCTGGGATGCTGGCGCCCGAGGCGCGGAAGCTGTTCGACGAATTCGTGAAATCGCCGCAGGGACGCAAGTATTGAATCAAGGATTCTTGCCTTCCACGACTCGCGCACCTTCGCATACACTTGCGCTCAGCCGATGGAGGCACGATGAAACTTCCGCTCTTCTCCCAGAATGGCCACTCCCGCCCGCCTCAGCCATACAGCAAGCGGACGCTGAACAAGGGATCTCGACTCGAAGGCGCGACGAAGGTGGACAGCATCTGCTGCTATTGCGCGGTGGGATGCAGCACTAACGTGTACGTCAAAGACAAGCAGGTCATCGACATCGAGGGCAACCCCAATAGCCCGATCAATCAAGGCACGCTGTGCCCCAAGGGCGCAAATATTTTCCAGATCGAGCGGAATCCGCATCGCGTGAAACATGCGATGTATCGGGCGCCATACAGCCGGGAATGGAAGAAGGTTCCTCTCGAATGGGCGATGGACCAGATCGCCCTCCGGCTCAAAAAAACGCGCGATGAGGGCTATACCGAAAAATCCCCGGAGCAGGGAAAGTATGTCAATGCCGTGCTGAACGTCGGCACGCTCGGCGGCGCGACGCTGGACAACGAAGAAAATTATCTGATGAAGAAGCTCTTCGGGGCGGGGCTTCAGATCGTCTCAATCGAAAATCAGGCCAGAATATGACATAGCGCATCGGTGCCCGGTCTGGGCGCCAGCTTTGGCCGCGGGGCGGCCACAACTTATCAGCAGGACCTCGCGAACAGCGACTGCATCGTGATCATGGGCTCGAACATGGCCGAGGCCCATCCGGTGGGCTTCCGCTGGCCCATGAAAGCGCGGGAGCGCGGCGCGAAGCTGATCCATGTCGATCCACGCTTCAGCCGCACGTCGGCGATGTGCAACACCTACGTCGGCATCCGCTCAGGAAGCGACATCGCTTTCCTCGGCGCGATCATCCATTACATCCTGACTAACGAGAAATTCTTCAAGGAATATGTCCTTCATTACACCAATGCCTCGACAATCATCGAAGAAGGCTTTGGCGATACCGAAGACCTTTCGGGCATCTTCAGCGGCTACGATCATGAGCAGCGTAAATACGATGCCATGAAAGGCAACTGGGGATACGAAGGCTCGCTCAGCGACATCGAAAATCGAAAACGCCAGGACTGGGACAAGCAGCCCCCGCCGCAGGGGCCGGGCGGCGTGGGTCCCGCCGCGGCGGGCGAGCGAGCTAACGAAGCGGCCGAGGGCGATGCCGGAGTTCATGGTTATGGGCTCATGGGTGGTGCAGCGGCCCACAAACACAAGCGCAAGGCCCCCACGCACATTCCCGGCGGTGAGCCGCACAAAGATGAGACGCTCCAGCATCCGCGCTGCGTGTTCCAATTGCTTAAGAAGCATTTCGCGCGCTATTCGCTTGCAACCGCGGCTGAAATCTGCGGCTGCACGGTCGAGCAGATCGTCGAAGTGGCTGAGTCACTTTGCCAAAACTCTGGCCGCGATAAGACCAGCGCAATCGTTTATGCCGTCGGCTGGACGCAGCACACGACCGGCGTGCAGATGATCCGCGCGGCGGGCATCATCCAGCTTCTGCTTGGAAACATCGGCCGGCCGGGTGGCGGGATCATGGCCATGCGGGGCCATTGCTCGATCCAGGGATCGACTGATATCCCGACGCTTTACGACTTGCTGCCTGGCTATCTGCCGCAACCGGTTTGCGACAAACACCACGAAAAGCTCGATGATTATGTCGAATACGAGGGTGAGCCCAGCGGCTATTGGGTGAACTTTAAGAAGTTCACGGTCAGCCTGCTTAAGGCCTGGTATGGCGAGGCTGCCCAGAAGAAAAATGATTACGGCTTCAAATGGCTCCCGCGCCTCGATGGGGATTATTCTCAGCTCCCCTTCTTCAGGCGCATGTGCAAAGGAAAGGTGCAGGGCTATTTCGTGCTCGGACAAAACCCCGCGGGGGGCGGCCCCAATGCCAATGTCCATCGACAGGGTCTGCGGCAACTCGACTGGCTCGTGGTGATGGACTGGTTTGAAACCGAGACGGCCATGTTCTGGAAGGATGATCCGAAGGGGCCGGCGCCGGAGACACTCAAGACAGAAGTGTTCTTCATTCCTGCGGCGGGCATCGTCGCCAAGGAAGGAAGTTACACCAATACGCAACGTCTATTGCAATGGCACGATAAAGCAATCGATCCGGAAGAAGACTGCCGATCCGACCTGTGGTTTGTCTACAACCTCGGCAAGCGGATGAAGCGGCTCTATTCGACCTCCGACAAGCCGCAGGATCAGGCCATCAAGGCGATCACGTGGGATTACGACTACGATCATCCCCCGCGCCTGCCGGACGGCTCGATTAGCCGAATCGCGGGCGAACCCGACGCCAACAAGGTCCTCCAGGAAATCAACGGCTATTACGTCGAAGAGAAGGATTCGAAGACTGGAAAGCCCAAGCTGCTCAAGGAATTCAAGGAATGCAAAGACGATGGCAGCACAGCGGTCGGCTGCTGGATCTACACCGGCGTCTTCCCCGAGTATGATCACAATCGCGCCCGCGATCGCAAGCTGGTCGACAATCCGCTCCAACCGTACTGGGGCTTCGCCTGGCCGCACAATCGACGGATCATGTACAACCGCGCCTCGGCCGATCCGCAGGGCAAGCCCTGGTCGGAACGAAAGAAGCTGATCTGGTGGGATGCGCAGCAATCGAAATGGGTCGGTCTCGACACGCCCGATTTTGAGCCGGACAAGTCACCCGATTATAAGCCCAAGCCCGGATCATCCGGTATGGAAGCAATCGCCGGCGACAAACCTTTTATCATGAAGGGCGATGGAGCCGCCTGGCTCTTCGCCCCGGGCCAAAACAAAGACGGCCCACTGCCGACGCATTACGAGCCGGTCGAGTCACCTTTCGTCAACCTGCTGTATCCCAAGCAGAACGACAATCCCACCGCGCGCTATTTTGAAGACGCGCTGAACCTGATAGCGCACACGCCTGAATCGGAATACCCGATCATCGGCTGCACCTTCCGCTTGACCGAACATTACCTCAGCGGCCCGATGAGCCGATTCAACAGCTGGCTCAATGAGCTTCAGCCGGAAATGTTTGTCGAGCTGAGTCCCGAGTTGGCCGAAGAGCGCGGGATCGTCCATGGCGGCTGGCTGACGGTCAAATCGGCGCGCGGCACGATCGAAGCGCGGGCGATGGTGACGCGCAGGCTTGCGCCGCTGCACGTCAACGGGCGCATCGTCCACCAGGTCGGCCTGCCCTTCCATTGGGGCTATGCCGGTGAAGCGGTCGGCTGCATCGCCAATGATCTGACCAGTCTCGTCGCCGATCCGAACGTGAGCATTCACGAAGGCAAAGTGTTTGTATGCGATGTGCGCGCGGGCCGAGCGCCGGAAACGACGCCGCGTCCGACCAAGCCTTATGCCCCCTGGCCGCACCGCGAACCTTATCCGCAGACACCCAAATCGGCGCAGCCGGAAGGGCATATGCGATCAGACGCATAGTGCCCAAAATCTCGCGGCGTATTTTTTTAAGAGAATGAAGTTACCGAGCAGCTCGGCGGCGCTTCAGCAAACCGACGCAGCTGATGCCGATCAATGCCAGCGCGCCCGGTTCTGGGGTGCTGGTCCCGGTCAGTTGCAAACCATCCGCAGCGCCGACAAGATGAAAATTCTTCATGTTGGTCGAGCTGTTGGTCGAATAGGTCCCGCTAGCCGCGGAGAATTCGACTTCGCCGTCGCCGGTGTTCTGATAATACTGCAAATCGACCGAGTAATTGCCGGCCGAGGGGAAGGTATATGTGACGAGCGTGTCGTTGTTCAGTCGATCATTGACCACTTCAATGCGATTGAAGCTTCCGATCTTCAAATAGAAGCCGTCGTCGCTGTTGACGTCAAACGTGTAAGCGCCGGCCGTGGGAATAATGATGTTCCCCGTAGCTTCGATGGCAAAGTTCTCGGTGCCGGTCTGGTTAACCGTCGTCGTGCCGGTCGGCAGATTCGGAAATGTCGAATCGCTGGCGAACCAGTCGTTGTAGGCGTAGCCGTCGAAGATCTTGTAGTTAACCACCGACGCATTGCCGGTCGTGTTGAAGCGCGCGCCGGTTGGCGTGGCAAGCAACGATTCAGCTTGCGTGATGTCTGTGATGGTGTTTGTGCCACCCGCTCCCACGCTATGAACTGAAAATTGTCCGGCCGCCGCAAAGCTTGCGCAGGAAACGACCGTTGCAGCAGCAACCCCCAATAGATGCATTTTCATTACAGCTTCTCCCTTAAAGACTCCCAGTCTCCGGTCCTATATCATAATCGAACTGAGCCAACTAACAACCCCACAAATCAATTTGGCCGCACTGGAGGCGTCCCAGCAGGGTTTCACAGGTTATGCGGCTACTCAATTTACCACGTTTATCGTTTAATCTGGGCAAAGTTGGTCGAATTTTGTTAGCTTCGGTCCAGATTTAATTAATCGGACGCTTTTGCTGCACTAAGGGCCGATTGGCAATTGTCGCTTCATCCTGGTCCCCTCGAGGGTTAAGATGGCCCCTCACCCCATCGCCTTGCGGAGGAAAATCATGGCTACTTCGCGTCGGGCATTTCTCGAACGTGCCGCTCTGGGCGGTTTGGCAATCGGCGGCCTCGGACTCTTGGATCGCCTTCGCCCCGTCTCTGCTGCCGAGGCAAAAATCGATCCCGCCCTTGTTCGACTCGGCGACGACATTGAACCCACCGTTCGTCTGCTCGAGCAGACGCAGCGCGAAAAGTTGCTGGAGGAAGTGGCTCACCGAATCAATCAGGGACTCAGCTATGGCCAGCTTCTGACCGCCCTGCTTCTGGCAGCTGTGCGAAATGTTCAGCCGCGCCCGGCGGTGGGTTTCAAATTCCACGCGGTGCTGGTGATCAACTCCGCTCACCTCGCGAGTCTCGCATCGCCCGACAACGATCGCTGGCTGCCGATCTTCTGGGCACTGGATCGATTCAAGGCTTCGCAAGCTGAAACGCAAAGCACCACCGGCTGGCACATGGCGCCGGTGGATGAGTCCAAAGTTCCCGCGCCGGATAAAGCGCAAGCCGCTTTTTCAGCGGCGATGGATGCGTGGGACGAGCAGGCGGCGGATGCCGCTGCTTCCGCGCTCGCGCGTTCCTGCACACGCGATCAATGTTTCGAACTCTTTGCCCGATATGGCTCGCGCGATTTCCGCGACATTGGCCATAAGGCGATTTTCGTTTCCAACAGCTTCCGCCTCCTCGATTGCATTGGCTGGCGTCATGCGGAAACCGTTCTGCGCTCGCTCGCTTATGCCATGATGAAATACGACGGCCAGAATCCCGCCAAATCGGATCAACCGGCCGATCGTCCAGGCCGACAGAATGCGGAGCTCGCGCGCAAGATTCGCGCCGATTGGCTGGATGGAAAGCCGGACCGTGCCGCGTCGGCTAGCCTGCTGAAAGTCTTCCGGCAAAATTCTCCGGAAGATGCCTGCTCTGCAGTCGCCGACGCCCTTAATCGCGGTGTCGCGCCATCTTCCATTTCCGATGCGCTTCTTTGCGCTTCGGGCGAACTTCTAATGCGCCAGCCGGGCATCGCGACGCTTCATTCGGTGACTTCGTCCAACGCTCTGCATTTTGCTTATCAGTCCGCCATGGAGCCTGGGAATCGCCTGATGCTGCTGCTCCAGAACACCGCCTTCGTCTGTCTCTTCCGGCAGATGCTCAATCGCAACGCACGTGAAGTGATCGTGGACGAATTTGAATCGACACCAACATCGGCGTCGGGTCCAGATGCAGTCGGCGAGATCCTCGCCCAGATCAGCCAGGATCGGATGTCAGCTTCGCGTAAAACGCTCGCGTATCTCGACGGCGGTGGCAATCCCCATGAGCTAATGCATGCCGCGAGACGGCTGGTCTTCATGAAGGGCAACGATGCCCACGATTACAAATTTAGTTCCGCCGTGATGGAAGATTTCTATACAATTTCCCCCGCGCTGCGCAATCGCTATCTTGCCGCCAGTTGCTTCTATCTGCCCGGCTCAGGATCCAAGGACAATCCGCTGGTCCAGCGTATCCGCGCCGCGTTTTCGAATTGAGGTTCTGTTTGTAGCACAGCCGCCCTCGGCTGTGATTTTGGTTCCCGTTGGAAAACACAGCCGAGGGCGGCTGTGCTACATCAAGAGAAAAGCACGACCTCGAATGCTTCCCGTCGTTCTGCACCACGGATTTGGCCTCGGGATCCTGCGGCTGGCGGGGTTCAAATACTTCTGCGGCGGCATTGACCGCGCCATCGCCGGCACCGGCCATCCACTGATCATGTCGCGCGTGCACCCAAGTGCCGGGATTATCACTCGCGCGCGTCAACTCAAGGAAGTCATCCTTCGCCAACTGGAAATCCTCGGAAAGTCCCACGAGCAAATCATCATCATTGCTCACTCGATGGGCGGGCTCGATGCCCGCTACATGATCTCGCGTCTCGGCATGGCCGATCGCGTGCGGGCGCTGCTCACTATCTCCGCGCCTCATCGAGGCAGCCCCTATGCCGACTGGTGCTTGCGGAACATTGGCTATCGTCTCGGCGGCCTGCGCCTGATGCGCCATCTTCACCTGGATGTGCAGGCGGTTTCCGATCTGACCACCGAAAGTTGCCGACGGTTCAATGAAGAAATTCACGACGATCCGCGGGTGAAATACTTTTCAATCAGCGGCAGCCGACCTTGGAATCGCGTGCCGCCCTTTGCGCTACATTCTTATAAGGTGATTTATGATGCGGAGGGGGAGAACGATTGCCTGGTATCGGTGAAAAGTTCGATCTGGGGCAAGCACCTGGGCATCTGGCCCGCCGACCATTTTCATCAGCTGAACAAGCGCTATGTCCTGGAAATCGTCGAACCCACCGGAGACATCTGCCCCTATTACGTGCGATTACTGGATCAGCTCAAAGAGAATGGAGTCGAGTGATACGACGGATCACGCGCGAATCGCGCGAAGCGCATCGGCGCGACTGGAACGAATCGTAAAGAGTCGCTCCATGCAGCAGGTGCGGAAGACCTGGACCAGTCTTGGCGAGAGCCCGCACAAAACCAATTCCCCTCCCGCATCCAAAACGCGCTGACGCAGGTTCACCATCAATCCTAACGCCGCGCTTCCCGCATACGACAGGCGCGACAGGTCCAGAACCCATCGTCCGCCCGCATTGGCGGCGACAACATTAAGCAGCGATTCGTTGAGCTGATCGAACTCGTCGCTGTCCAGGGTGTGTGGCAGGGCCAATTCGACCACGGTCGCCGTCTCCATCGCCGTCACTTGGAACAGGTCCTGCGACATGGTTCTCGTTTCGATCACGATTGCCGTTGAAGGTGCTGTTGCTATCACACCCGTATGATCGGCACCGAAAGCGATGGCCTTAGAAAACGTACAGCCCTAATACCAAAAAATCTGATTTTACTGGGCGATTGTCAAACGCGGGGTTCATGAATCGACACGATCTGTGAGTCGCGCCACCCAACTTGGGTCAGATAAACGCTCGGAGGGGAGCACTGATGCGCGCTCGCCGCACCACACGTTACTCCTCAATAACAACATCGGGCGCGCTGCAATGGTGCGGCGCGCCCGATGTTCGATATCAAATGCCCACTTTCGCGCGGGTTATCGAACCTCTACTTCTCAAACAGTCCAGCCAGCACGTTCTGGGCGGCGGCCACGCCCGTCCCGAACTTCACCGGCTTGCCCAGCGCCTTAAGCGCGTGCTCGGTCGCTGCCACGACGGACAGGGCGTCATAGGCATCGCTGTAGCCCATGTGATTGACGCGGAAGATCTGTCCTTCCATGCTGCCCTGTCCACCAGCAATGTGAATGTTGTGCTTGTTCTTCAGGTGGCCGCGGAAATCTTTATCGGTCACACCAGCCGGGTAGCGGACGGCAGAGACGCTGTCGGCCGGCTGCTTGCTGAACAGCTCGAAGCCCAGCGCCGTCACGCCCTGGCGGAAGGCTTCTGCGGTCAAGCGCGTGCGCTTCCAGACGCCTTCGATCGTCTCCTGCTTGATCATTTGCAAACTGACGCGAAGCGCATCGATCAGCGTATTGGCCGGCGTGAAGGGGGTGTCACCATCGGCGATGCTCTTCTTGTACTTGGCCAGGTCGAGGTAGAAAGTCTTGCGGGCCTTGTTGGCATCGACTGCCGCCCAAGCACGATCCGATAACGCGACGAAGCCCAGGCCCGGCGGAAGCATGAGCGCCTTCTGGCTTCCCGTAATCGCCACGTCCACGCCCCACTCGTCCATCTTGAAAGGCAGCGCGCCGATGCTGGTGATGCCGTCCACGATCAGCAGCGTATCGGGCGAATTTTGCCGAAGCGCCTTGCTGACCGATTCCAGATCGCAAACGGTGCCGGTGCTCGTTTCAGAATGAACCAGGATGAGCGCATCATATTTCGCGCCCTTTACCTTCGCGGCGATCTGCTCGGCATTGACATGCTGACCATATTCGATCTTCAGCTCTTCGACTTCCGCGCCATACGTCTTGCTGACGCTGGCCCAGCGCTCGGCGAATTTTCCGTTGGAGACGTTGAGCACCTTCTTGCCAGGCGCGATGGTGTTAACGATGCCCGCCTCGGCGGCCGACGTCCCGGAGCCGGTGATGGTGTAGACGGTGGTCTTGGTCTGGTAGACGTGCTGGAGCATCGACTGCACTTCGTTGAACATCGCGCGAAATTCAGCCGTGCGGTGATGATGAACCGGCTTAGCCAGTTCCAGCAGCGTGGCCTCGGGAACACTGGTCGGGCCCGGCGTAAACAAGCGGTATTTCATGAGCATGGTAAAGCGTCCTTCCGTAAGAAATCCGTTTCGGATACTGAATTCCGCATGATAGGGAAGGCCGAATGAAATGAAAATGCCTTAGACGGGGATTTACGCCTTTGAGTTACACCGGAAGCTCCTTTTAGAAGACTCCGGCTCATTTGCATTTCTCCCCCGCCTCCTGCATCTTTCCACGCAAGTTAAACGACCTTTTTGCAATCGGAGAGCGTTCGATGGCCAAGCAATGGCAATGTGCGGTAATTGGAACCAGCACCGTGGGGCATACCCATGTGAAGGTGCTGTCGCAGATGGAGAATGCGAAGCTGGTGGCGGTGTGCGACCTGAACCCGGAGAAGGCCAAAGCCGCATTGGAGCGGCATGGCGTCACCGGGGTGCCGATCTACAAGGATCAGAGCGAGATGCACGACAGGCACCAGCTTGACGTGGTCAACATTGCCACGCCCAGCGGCGTGCACATGCAGTCTTCTCTGATCGCTTTCGAGCACAACGTCAACGTGATCGTCGAGAAGCCGCTGGAAATCCGCATCGATCGCATCGACAAGATGATCGCGTCGGCAAAAAAGCATAACGTGCGGCTGGCCTACATCTCGCAGAATCGCTGGAACGAGGCGAATCGCGCGCTGCATGATGCGTCGGTCGAGGGACGCTTTGGTCGGGTGGCGTATGCCGCCTGCTTTACGCCCTGGTATCGGCCGGATGAATATTATTCGCTGGGCGGCTGGCGCGGGACCTGGGCTTTCGACGGCGGCGGCGCGATCATGAATCAATCGGTGCATGCCATCGACCTGCTGCAATGGATCGGCGGGCCGATCAAGCGCGTCAGTGCTTATGCAGCGAGCCGGATTCATCCCAAAATTGAAGTGGAAGACACGATGTCGGCGAGCCTGCGATTCGAGAGCGGCGCGTTCGGCACCATCATGGGAACCACCGCCATGTTCCCTGGCAGCCCGGTGCGCATCGAGATCGGCGGAGAAAATGGGACGGCCGTTTCCGAAGCCGGCCTGAAGGTCTGGAAATTCCGCGATGAGCGCCCAGCGGACAAGGAACTGATCGAGCGGATTAACAAAAACGCCGGGGCTCAGAGCCGCGGCGCCCAGGCCGCCGCGGACATCGGGCTGGATCTGCATGCCCGCAACATCTCAGCGATTTTGAGCGCCTGGGAATCGAATCAGGATGCCGAAACCAGCGGCGAAGAAGGACGCAAATCGGTTTCAATCATCAATGCGCTGTACGAATCGGCCAAACAGGATGGCATGCCGGCGGATGTGAAATGAACGGGAGCATGCCAAACATGCTTCGCGCAATTCAAATCGATCCGGAAATACAGGGTGGCGTGCCTTGTTTTGCCGGCACGCGCGTTCCGGTCAAATCCCTTTTTGATGCGCTGGCGCACGGACGATCGCTTGATTATTTCGTCGCAGAGTTTCCATCGGTGTCCCGTGAAGAGGTGATCGAAGTCATCAAGGAAGCAGCGGGATTCGTGGCGCGAAGTCAGAGGGCATGAATGCGCCGAGGGTCGGGGTGCGCTTGAGCTACGATGCGGCGACACCCGACGCGACTTTGCGAGGGTGTCAGCGCGTCCGTCCGCGAAGCGACTGTGTTAAGGGTCAAGGGTTTGCGGCCAGTTTTTTGACGACGTTGAGTTCGTCCCAGCTCAAGCCATCGCGGATCATGGCGTTGAGCAGCGACAGCAGTTTGCGCA
>Ga0134128_10001587_pt1 | contig 28953 bp, 17 predicted proteins | sample KB31754_FD_96462 | JGI IMG/M metagenome (GOLD analysis project Ga0134128, IMG submission 96462) | Terrestrial soil microbial communities with excess Nitrogen fertilizer from Kellogg Biological Station, Michigan, USA - KB3-175-4 | ecosystem: Environmental > Terrestrial > Soil > Unclassified ... | reverse complement strand
GCACTGGCGGGCTCTATGCCGGGATTGATCGTCAACACGCGTAGCGGGGAGCCGGGCGCGGATGACGCGGCGTTCTTTATCCGGGGGATCGGGACGCTGGGTAACACGGCGCCGTTGATCGTCATCGATGGTATCCCGGACCGGCAGGGTGGTTTTAACCGCATCGATCCGAACGACATCGAGTCCTTTACCGTGCTAAAGGATGCCACGGGTGCCATCTATGGGGCACGGGCGGCGAATGGGGTGGTGTTGATCACCACGAAAAGGGGGATCAGCGGCAAACAGCAGCTGTCTTTCAACGCCAATGCGTCGCTGACGCAGCCTACGCGCGTACCGAAAATGCTGAACTCGCACGATTATGCGGAGTCCGTGAACGAATACGACATGCTGGTGGGTCAGCAGCCGACGTATACGCCGACGCAATTGCAGAAATACCGGGATGGGTCCGATCCGCTGGGTTATCCGAGCACTAACTGGTGGAAGACGGTGATGCGTCCCTGGGCCTTTCAGACGAACGATGTCCTCTCGCTCCGTGGCGGCAGTGATAAAGTGAAGTATTATCTCTCGGGGCAATACCTGCAACAGAACAGCCTATACCGCGGCGGCTCCGATTTCTACACGAACAAGAATGTTCGGGCCAATGTGGACATCCAGGCTACGCCTACGTTGCGCATCGGCCTCGACGCGTTATACCGGAACGAGTACCGCCTGACCGAAGGACCGCAGTATGGTTCGGCGGGCGACATCTTCCAGGAACTCTGGAGCGCCTATCCTTATCTAGTGGCGCGCTATCCCAATGGGCTGGTAGGAGTCGGCATCGGCGGCGGGCCGCAGAATAGCATGGTCTATGTGCTCAACGGCGATCTCGGTAATACGGTATACAACTATGACTTTTTGCAAACCAAGAGCTCGCTGACCTGGGACTGGAGCCGTATCACACCCGGGTTGCACCTGGACGCCTATTATGCCTATGACCTGTTCTACTATGGCTACAAGGGGTTCAATGCGCAGCCGCCGCCAGCGTATAGCTATAGCGAGACGACCAATTCGTATGTAGAGGTTCAGTCTTCTATCCCGCCAAATCTCAACGACTCGACGGCGCGTACGGTAGATCAGCTGTTCAATGCCAAGCTGGGCTGGCAGCGGAAGTTCGGCAAGAGCTCGCTGGAGGCGTTCGTGGCGTATGAGCTATCGCGCGAGACGTACACCGGACTGGATGCCTACAAAACGGGCTTCCTCAGCAACAACGTGCAGGATCTTTTTGCCGGCAGCACCATTGGCGCTACCAATAATTCCGGGACCTTTCAGACGGCGCGACAAAATTATATCGGCAGGTTATCTTACAACTACGACGACCGCTATCTGCTCGACTTCAATGCCCGGGAAGACGGTTCGCCGAATTTCCCGCAAGGCAAACAGTATGGTTTCTTCCCTGCGGTTTCGGCGGCCTGGCGTATCTCGAACGAAGCTTTTTTCAAATCGGGGGTGATCGACGAATTCAAGGTCCGGGGCAGCTGGGGACAGACGGGGAATGATGCTGTGAGCCCCTTTCAGTATGTGCAAACCTACCAGCTCCAGGCGGGACAGATCTCACAGTACCTGGCGGCGGGTTATTTCTATGGAAGCAATCCGACGCAGGTGCCCGGCTTCGTGCTCGGACCTACGCCCAATGTCAATATCACCTGGGAGACGGCTACGACCACCGACCTCGGGCTGGACATGCGTTTTTGGAAGAATCTGAGTTTCGACATGGATGTCTTCCGCAGCATGCGTACGCATATCCTGGTGCCGCCGAACGAAGTGGTACCGTTGTATACCGGCATCAGCCTGCCCGATGAGAACCTGGGTAAGGTGCTTAACCGGGGCATCGAGCTACAGCTTGGCTGGCGTAAGAGCCCTTCGAAGGATTTCTCCTATTTTATCAACGGCAACTTTACCTATGCCGTGAACAAGGTGATCTATGAGGCCGAGCCGTCTACTGTGCCCGCTTACCAGCGGCAGACGGGGCATCCCGTGGGTTCCTATCTTCTTTACCAGGCGCAGGGGCTTTACCAGGACAGTGCAACGGCGAGCAAGACGCCGCATCCGCTGGGTTCGGGTCCCGGCGATATCCGGTATAAAGATGTCAATAGTGACGGAGTGATCAATGGGCTGGATGAAGTACGTACCAATCTCAGTTCTACACCGGAGATCATGTACGGGTTCAGCTTTGGCGGCCGGTACAAGGCATTCGATGCGACCATCTTCTTCCAGGGGCAGGCGGCCGCGCAGGCGCTGTTGCAGCCGGGTGGGTTGAATATGGCGCAACAGTTCTATGACGGTCGCTGGCTGCAGCCTGGCGATAACAAATATCCGCGGACCTTCAACGGGCCGACCAATGCGACGTATGGGTCGAACACGTATCAATCCACCTTTTGGTTGCTGAACGATGGGTTCCTGCGGCTCAAGAATGTGGAGCTCGGCTACAATTTCGGCTCGGCCGGTTTGTTGCAGCGCGCGAAGATCTCCTCGGCACGCATCTATGTAAGCGGAAACAACCTGTTCTCGATCGACAAATGGGGCCCGTCCTTCGATCCGGAATCGCCGGGAACGACGTCACCCGGACAGGTCTCGGGAACCAGTGGCCGCTATTATCCGCAGCAACGGGTGTTGAACCTGGGTCTCAGCGTCAATTTTTAAGCACTAACAAACATCATTATCATGAAGAAGCTATATATTATCCTGCTGGTGGCGGTGCTGACGAGCCTGGCGTCGTGCCACAAGATATTGGATATCCAGCCCACCACTACTTTTTCCACCACCACGGTATGGAGCAGTCCCGCACTGGTGCAGGTATTCGTCAATGAGATCTATGCCGAGGCGGTATTGTCGTTCAAAGACGCCGGTTTTGCCTGGGGATCACAGACCGATGAACTCTATAGTAATTTCAACTGGTGTCACGAGAACCAGTATGCGCAGGGCCAGGCTACGCCGGATAACCAGAGCAGCTCTTTTCCGTTGAACTACAGTTCGACGATCAATTTCTGGTCGACGTTGTACAGCACCATTCAGAAGACCAATGTATTCTTTGCGAACATCGGGCAGCTCGATACGCTGGGTAACGGTGCGGCGATCGCGTCGATGACGGCGCAGGTGCATTTTTTGCGGGCCTTGTGCTATTTCGAGCTGCTGAAACGGTTTGGCGGGGTGCCGCTCATCACGCAGGTGTTCACCTCGACCAATAACAATTATACGGCAGCCCGGGCCAGCTGGGATTCCACCGAGAATTTCATCCTGACCGACATCGCGGCGGCCTTGCCGGGACTGCAGGCTACGGCGCCTTCCGGGCAGGAGGGTACGGCTACCACGGGCGCGGCACTGGCCTTGAAATCGCGGTTGCTGTTGTATGCCGCGAGCCCTTACTTCAACACTTCGAACGACATGACCCGCTGGCAGGCCGCAGCCGATGCGGCGCTGGCTGTGATCAACCTGAATCAATATTCGCTTTATGGAACATCGACGACCTATGGCAAGATCTTCACGGATTTCTTCAACCCCGAGGTGATCTTTGCGCGGGTCTATGGAAATGTGCTCGAGGACCGGTATAACACGGTCTATCGCGATCTGAGCCCGAATGGCTATAACGGCTATAGCGCTTATAATGTTTTGGAGCAGATGGTCGACGCTTTTCAGATGAATGATGGCACGGCCTTTAGCTGGAGCAATCCTACCGAGGCGGCGAATCCGTATGCTAATCGCGACCCGAGGTTGTATGCCGATATCCTGACGAACGGGGCATCCTTTCAAGGCAGGCCGGCGCAGTTCTGGCTGGGTGGACTGGATTCGAAGCTCAGCGCGCTTTCGCCATGGAATGCATCGAAGACGGGTTATACCATCCTGAAGATGGTGGATTCGACCTATAACTTTAATGTGCAGCCTTATAGTCCGGCGCAGTGGATCGTTTTCCGGCTTGGCGAGATCTATCTCAACTATGCGGAGGCCGAGGCGGAGCTGGGGCAAACGGCTACGGCATTGACCTATCTCAATAAGATCCGGGAACGTGCGGGGATGCCGGATGTGGTATCGGCGGGTGGCACCGATCTGATCCAGAAGATCCGGCAGGAGCGCCGGGTGGAGCTTTGTTTCGAGGGCCATCGTTTCTTCGATCTTCGCCGGTGGGGGATAGCCGAACAAGGGGCGGGCGATGCGTTGGGGATCATCATTACGCCGACCAATGCCCAGAATACGGCCTTTAGCTACCAGGTGGACACGGTACAGACGCGGGTATGGCAGCAGAGCTTCTATTTCTATCCGATCCCGCGTTCGGAGATCCAGGCCGATCCGCAGCTCACACAAAATCCGGGATACAATTAATCGTACCGTGCTTATCTTAACGTATCTTGGAACAAACCTTGGGGAATAATGAAAACGGTTTTTGGGGAAATAAAAAAGCTGGAGACGGTACCTTCTTTTTCGAAACACGACCGGCTGGTACAGGGTGTCATCAACGCCATCGATGAGAAGCTGCTGTTGCCGGATGATCTGCTGCCGTCGCTGAACGAGATGATCCGTGAGCTGAAGTTCTCACGCGATACTGTCGTCAAGGGCTACCAGGAGCTGATCAACCGCGGGCTGATAGGCTCTACCCGCGGCCGGGGTTACTATGTGACCAATGGCAATACGGAGCTGACGCTGCAGGTGGCGCTGATGATGTACAATATGGACACCTTCGAGGAGCAGTTCTACCGGAACTTCCGTGCGGAGCTCGGGCCCAATGTCCATCTGAATGTTTTTTTTCACCACGGCAATATCGATGTCTTCGAAACGATCCTGACGCAGATCAAGGGGAAATACGGGATGTATGTGATAGCGCCTATCCCGCATCCGCGGACAAAGGAGCTGCTGGAGGCGATACCGCGTAACCGGTTCCTGATGGTCGACCGGTACGAGCCGATCACCGGCGAGTTCAATCATGTAACGCAGGAGTTCGCGGAGTCGTCCTATCGCATCTTTATGGAACTGGCGCCGGTGATCCGCGAATACGACGAGATGATCTTTTATCATTCTCCCGAGTCGCTCGACCCTAAAGAGATCGTGGGGGCCTTCCGGCGATTCCTCAAAGATGCCCGGGTCAAGGGCCGCATCCTGCCGGAATTCAAGCCGGGGTCCATAGAGAAGGGCAAGGTCTATTTTACCCTGGACAACTATGCGTTATTCGAAATGCTCAAGGAATGCAAGAAGAAAAAGCTCAAGCCGGGGCGTGATCTGGGTATCCTTTCGCATAACGACGAGCCGGCCAAGGAGCTCATCGGGATCACCACCTATTCCGCCGATTTCTCGCTGATGGGAAAGATGGCGGGGGAATCCATCATGCGCCGGGATATGGTGCGGGAGACGATGCCGATGGTGTTGTGGCGCCGAAATACCTTATAGGTGGGCAATCTCGTGACGATAACCAGCTTCTTGCTATTTACGGGGATCATCGCCTTCGTGGCCTGGCGGCAGGCGCGTAAGAGCCGGATCGAGACCCTGAGCGGATTCTTTCTGGCCGGGCGGAGCCTGGGTTTTCTCGTGGCCGGGGGCGGACTCTTGTTTGCCAATATCAATACGGCGACCATTGTAGGGGAGAACGAGCTTGTCTATACGAACAATATGAGCGTGATGGCCTGGGGCATGACTTCTGTTCTGGCCATGCTGGTGGTTTCGGAATTCTTTATGCCGGTGTATCTGCGTACGGGTATCGCGACGACGCCGGAATACCTGGTAAAGCGTTATGACCGGGCGACGGGAAATTGGGTGTCGGTGATCTTTTTGATCAGCTATGTGGTGAATCTGCTGCCGACGGTGCTGTATAGCGGGGCAGTGGCCTTCAACGGACTGTTCCATCTGAGTGATCACTGGGGGATCGGCTATTGGCCGGCGATCTGGATCCTGGTGTGGATCATGGGCGCCACGGGTTGTCTGTATAGTGTGCTGGGTGGGCTGCGGGCGATTGCGGTATCGGATACCCTGCTGGGTATGGGCATCTTTGCAGGTGGTGTGCTGCTGCCTTTTTTCGCCCTCAAGTATGTGGGACATGGTGATCTGGCGGCGGGGTTGCATACCGTGCTGGGAAGCCATCGGGAACATCTGAACAGCATCGGCGGGGCTGCGGACCCGATCCCTTTCCCGACGCTTTTTACGGGCATGCTGCTGGTGAACCTGTATTATTGGGGCACAGAGCAGTATATCGTACAGCAGGTGTTGGCGTCGAAGGATCTGAAGACCTGTCAGCAAGGCATCGCTGTAGCCTGTGTGGGCAAAATGATCTCGCCGCTCCTGCTCAATATCCCCGGCCTGATAGCGGTGCATGTGTTCACGCGGATGCGCAATACGGCCGAGGTTTTCCCGGCCTTGGCGGGTCTGGTGTCGCCGCCTTTTATCTCGGGGTATTTTGCGGCGATCATCTTTGGTGCGGGACTGAGCACCTTCAACGCGGGGCTCAACAGCAGCAGCACACTTTTCGTGCTGAATATCTACCGGCCCTGGCGCGCGTCGAAGGGGCTGGCCGTCGGGGAGCGTCATCTGCTGCGGGTGGCGAAGCGTTTTGAATTGGGCGTATGTTTTGTCGCGATGACGATAGCGCCGATGCTCGTGTTTGCACACAGGGGATTCTATAATTATATACAGACAGTGAATGGGTTCTTCAATGTGCCCATTTTTACGGTGATCGTGGTGGGGATGTTGACCCGGCGGGTGCCGCCGGTGGCGGCCAGGATCGGGCTGGTGTTCTTTATCGTTAGCTATGGACTTACGCAGACCGTCTTTCCGGTGCGGTTGCATTTTCTGCATGTGCTGGCGATCCTTTTTGTGGTGACGTCGGCGCTGATGCTCGTGATCGGTAGACTTTGGCCGATGACCAAGCCTTATGTGCCGGTGATCGACAATGTGGTGGAGCTTACGCCATGGAAGCACCGGCATTGGTATGCGGTATTGTTGTTGGCGGCGATGGTGTTGATCTTTGTGCTGTTTTCACCTTTAGGGTTGGCGAAATAAATTATTATGAGGAGAATTTTGATTTTTTTGTTTTTTAGCGTGTCGACCGCGATGGCGCAGCCGGGTACGGGCGCCGGGTCGTTCGGTCAGCCGGCACGCTGGCAGCTTACGGGTGACGGGGGGATCTCGTGGACTGTTGGCGCCGGTGCCGCGGCCGGTTCCTTTGCTCATACCGACCACATCGAAATGGCAGGAAAAGGCATGGCTGCTATTGTGACCTATGGCGTGGATACGCAGCGGAGGCTGGTGTTGCGGCAACATCTCGTGTTTCCTTCCCTGCGCACCTTACCGAATGATACGCGGGGCAGTTATTTTTTGAAACTCGCCGGGGATGTCGCCGATTCGATCCTGGTGGATGGGCGGCCTATCGTGGAGCAGCCGACGCGTTTTTATATCCGGGGGATCTTGCGTGTGGCGAGTCGAACGGGGACGCCGCTTGTGCTGGAGCGGACCATTTTCCCTTCCGTCGACAAACGTGCTTATATCGAGCGCTATGTGCTGACCAATACCGGGCCGGCGGCGCTTCGGGTACGGCTGCCCGTGGTAGCCCGCGATAGCATTACCGATGGGCGGCGGGAGGTCGCAGGCCCCTTTGTCGTGGAGCGCCGGACCTATGACGGTGGGGATATCGTGCTGGGGCCGGGCAACAGTGCTTCATTCGCCTCTGTGGTGTCGGTGCGCAGGCGTTCGGCGGATGCCTATGTGTATTCCGCGTCTTACGAGATGCAGAGCAGGGAGGCGATGGTGAATGACATTTTTGGATCGCTGGTGTTGCGAACACCTAATGACACCATCGACCGGCTATTCGATTTTGCCAAGCTGCGTGCCGCCGAAAGCATTTATGATACCAAGGCGGGGCTCATGCACGCACCGGGCGGCGGTGAATATTATGCGGCCATCTGGGCGAATGATCAGGCGGAATATGCTTCTCCGTTCTTTCCGTTCCTTGGCAATATCGCGGGGAATGAAGCCGCCGAGAATACCTTCAGGCTTTTTGGCGGGTATATGAATGCTGCGTTTCGTCCTATACCGAGCTCGATCGTCGCGGAAGGGGACAGTAGCTGGAATGGCGCGGGGGATCGGGGTGATCAGGCGATGATCGCCTATGGTGCGGCGCGTTTTGCGCTTGCCTACGGGGATACCATCGAGGCGCGGCGGCTTTGGCCGCTGGTCTCCTGGTGTATCGAATATCTGCGACACAAGCGGACTTCCGAAGGCGTGATCGCCAGCGATGCAGATGAACTGGAGGGAAGGTTTCCCGCGGGGAAGATCAATCTGTCGACCAATGTGCTGGCTTATGGCGGGTTTCTGTATGCATCGCGGGTAGCGGCTTCGCTGGGAGATTCTGTGACAGCGGCCGGGTTGTTTTCCGAGGCAGCGCGGCTGCGGGAGGACCTGAGCAGGTATTTTGCGGCGCGGGTGAGCGGGTTCGATACTTACAGGTATTATGACGGCAATACCGTTTTGCGTTCATGGATCTGCTTGCCCCTGGTGATGGGTATCTTCGACCGGGCGCCGCAGACCATCAAGGCATTGCTGTCGCCGTATCTGTGGACTGCCAATGGGATCCTCACGGCGGCCGGCGATACCACCTTCTGGGACCGGGCGACCTTATATGCCTTTCGGGGGCTTTTCTACGCCGGCGCTACAGATACCTGTTACCGGTATTTTGCTTATTACTCCCGTACGCGATTGTTAGGGGAACATGTCCCTTATCCGGTCGAGGCGTGGCCGGAAGGCAACCAACGGCAGCTTTCGGCGGAGAGTGCGCTATACTGTCGTGCCGTCACCGAAGGGCTTTTTGGCATCGATCCGCTGGGTCTGCATAGTTTCTCGCTGCGGCCGAGACTGCCTGCGGGCTGGTCGTTCATGACGCTGGAGCATATGCGGGCGTTCGGGGGCGACTGGAAGATCGACATCCACGGCCGCACCGTCACCGTATACGAAAATGGCGCACTGGTAAAACAAACGCTCTGGGACGGCATTCGCCCAATCATCATCACCTCCCTGGCATCCGCCCAGACTATCCAACCCCAGGCTTCGGCTGCTGCCGGCGGGGCGTTCGTTCCGGCGGCTGCCGGCGGCGTCCAATTCGGCAGTTCGGATACCGCGCTGGTGCGGGCATTTGCCTGGGCCAGGACGCAGGCGCTGCACTACCGGGGCAAGCCGGGTGATCCGGTGGGACCGTGGTATGAGTCCGCTTTGCCGCCGCGGGACGCCTTCTGTATGCGGGATGTCTCGCATCAGTGTGTGGGCGGCGCGATCCTCGGGCTCGATGCGGAAAATAAAAATATGCTGACGCTTTTCGCGCGCAATATCTCGGCGTCGAAGAACTGGTGTTCTTATTGGGAGATGAACAAGCGTGGCGTTCCCGCGCCGGAGGATTATCGCAGCGATAAGGAATTCTGGTATAATCTCGATGCTAACTTCGATGTTTTGTCGGCGACGTGGCGGCTGGCGGCCTGGACCGGCGACAGCAGCTATTACCGGGATGCCGTCTTTAAATTGTTTCAGCAGCGGACGGTGGGCGACTATATCGACAGCTGGGTGTTGCAGCCTGACTCGCTCCTGACGCGGCCCGCGCATCCGAATGCGCCGGTGCCTTTTCATGAACAGGATGCCTTTGATCGCTGTCGGGGCCTGCCTTCGTATTCGGAGGGTATTCCCAATATGAAGATGGGTGTCGATCTCGTGGCGGCGCTCTATCGCGGGATGCGGACCTATGCGGATATCCTGCGGCAACGAGGGGAACCGGCTGCGGCTCTCGGCTATGCACGACGAGCGGAACGTTATCGGGTGCGGTTGGAGGCGGACTGGTGGAGTGATTCGCTCAGGCGTTATCATACCTGGTATAGTACGGATGGTCATTTTGGACTTAGTGAGGGGGAGACGTTTTTGTTGTGGTTCGATGCCCTCCGGGACACCGCCCGGATTCGGCGGACTATCGATCATCTGGCTTCGGTTCGGTGGAATATGGAGAACAACTCGTATCTGCCTTATTTGTATTACCGGGAAGGCTATTGGGATACGGCCTATCGGACCTTGCTTTTTTGTGCCGACCCGCGCACGGAACGACGGGAATATCCGGAGGTTTCGTTTGGGGTGGTACAAGGCGTGGTGCTGGGGCTGATGGGAGTCGAACCCGTGCCCGGGACGCGTATCGTTCAAACGCTTTACCGGCATCGCGGCGATGACAGCGCTTGGCTCTCTGACTTACCGATCCTCGGGACCACGCTTACCGTGCTGCATATGTCGCCCGCTTCGACGACTGTCAGCAATACGGGCGATCGGGCGCTGGTTTGGCGGGCGGAATTCAACGGCGCTTTTGCGCTGGCCCGGGTGACCCGTTGGGCTCACGCGGGGCCGGGGCGGGTGGAAGTGGCAACGATGTCGACGCGGCGGATCACCGACAAATGGGGGCGGGTGATCTCCTCGGTCGATGTGCCGCTGAAGCCCGGGGAGCAGGTAAGTGTGGTGGCGAGGTAGGTTTTTTGGATGGCAGGTGACCATCCCTTAAATTTATGGATGAGTCAATCGAGACGTGATTTTTTGAAGAACAGCGCCGGGGTGGCCGCGCTCGCCGCGCTTGGACCTCACAGAAATTTGGGATGGGGTGGCCCGGTGGCCAAAAAAACCTGCGGCATCCAGATCGGGCCGGACTGCTTCGTCGACGAGGGGATCGAGCCGGTGCTCGACGTCCTTCAGGGGAAGGGCGCGGTGGACACGCTTTATCTGAGCACTTTCACCTATGACCGCGGCATCATCGGCAGGACATGGGGCAAGGACTTTCCCGGTCATGGGGTCGACGCTTCGGACAAGGGGTATTTCCATGGCGGCAACTATGCCACACCCCATGCAAAATTCTATACCGGGACGGCCATCAAGGGTGAGCGATTGAAGGCACCCGATTTTGGCGATCGGGATATGCTGGCGGAGGTGCTGCCAAAGGCGAGAGGTCGTGGCATGAAGGTGATCTGTTCGATCCAGGATGGGTTCGCGTATCCGGCGGATATGCCTTTCGTGGAGGACATGCACGAGATCGATCTGCAGGGCGTAAAGAGCGGAGCGCTCTGTTTCTTCAACCCGGATGTCCGGGAATTCTGGACGGCGGTGGCCAGGGACCTTTGCAGCTCGTATGACATCGACGGCGTCTTGCTGTTCAACGAACGCAATGGTCCGCTGCTGAATGCCATCGGCGCGAGTCATGCCCAGCTCATCGACTCGGCGGGTGTCACCTGTTTCTGTGAGCATCACCGGCGCGCGGCGGAAGCCAGGGGGATCGATTTTCAGCGCGCGAAAGAAGGATATGTCGAGCTCAACAAATTCGTACAACAAGCTTTGCGCGACCAGCGGCCTTCGGATGGGTATTATGTCGCCTTCGAACGCCTGATGCTGCGGTATCCCGGGATCATGGCGTACAACCAGCTTTTCGACGTAGGTAAGCATCAGATCTTAAAAGACGTCTATACCGCCGTCAAGGGCATTCGCGGCGAGCTGCAGGTAGGGTTTCACATCGAGCATACCAATTCATTCAATCCTCTGTACAGAGCCAGCCGGGACTATGCCGGGCTCGCGGAGCTTGCCGATTTTCTCAAAGTGGTCGAGTATAACAATTGCGGTGGTGAGCGGTATGTGAATTTTATCCATAACATCTGTCAGACCGTCTTTCGGGACGTCCCGCCGGGCGAACTGATGCAAATGAATAATCACTTGCTGAACTATGCGCATGAGGCGCCGATCGAAACGCTCGCGGCCGCGGGTCTTTCCCCGGACTATGTGTTGCGGGAGACGCAGCGCGCCGTGGCGGGGGTGGGAGGGAAGTGCCGCATTCTGCCGGGCATCGACGTCAATATCCCCACCGGAGAGAAGAGCAGGAAGGCCTCGCCGGAGGATACCTATGCGGCGACGCTAAGCGCCTTTAAAGGCGGCGCCGATGGCGTGATCCTCTCCCGCAAATATTCGGAGATGCGACTCGACAACCTGGCCGCCGCGGGCCGGGCAGTGCGGGAGGGAATCGTACAATAGGCCAGGACGCGGGAGCGACGTTTATCCTAAATAAAAACAGACAAACATGAAGATTGCGATCCTGGATGACTATCAGCAGGTGGCGTTGGAGATGGCGGACTGGTCGGCTGTCCGGGCCAAGGCGGAGATAAAGGTGTTTGATGACCACATCGCCGATCCGACGACCCTGATCGAACGGTTGCGTCCTTTCGAGGTGATTTGCGTCATGCGCGAACGTACACCGCTTAACCGCGAGATCCTTTCTCAATTACCATATTTGCGGCTGATCGTTTCGACGGGAAGTCGTAACGCCTCCATCGATAGCAAGGCGGCGGAAGAACTGGGCATCCAGATACGGAATACCGGCTATCATGCCAGCGGGGCGCCGGAGCTCACCTGGGGATTGTTGCTGGCACTCGCCCGGCATCTCCCCGAAGAAAATGTAGCATTCCGGAACGGCGGGTGGCAGCACACGATAGGTGCCGACCTGAGCGGCAAGACCATTGGGATTGTCGGCTTGGGCAAGATCGGCACGACCATCGCCCGTTATGCGCGGGCATTCGACATGAAGGTGATTGCCTGGAGTGAAAATCTGACGGCGGAAAAAGCGGAGCAGGCGGGTGCCCAGCTGGTGAGCAAGGAGACACTTTTCCGCGACGCAGATTTCGTGACCATTCACCTGGTGTTGAGTCATCGTTCAAGGGGTACGGTCACCGCCACTGAGCTGGGTTGGATGAAGCCGACGGCCTATTTTATCAATACTTCACGCGGACCACTGGTCGACGAGGCTGCCCTGGTGGCTGTTCTCCGCGACAAGAAGATTGCCGGCGCGGCACTCGATGTCTTCGATCAGGAACCGCTGCCGGTCGATCATCCCTTTCGGACGCTGGACAATGTGCTTTGCACCTCGCATATCGGCTATGTGACTACCGATACCTACCGCATTTTTTATGGCGATACGACGAAGGCTATCCTGGATTGGCTGGGGTAGGGCTTTTCAGAAAAATTTGCGAGATTCAAAAAAGTTTATACTTTTGTGTTGAACAAAATTATTAAACAGTAGCGAATGGAGACTTTATCGACTGATGTTGAGCAGCTTATTAAGGAAACGGCGAAAAGGATTTTTTTCGTTGAAGGCAAGTTGCATGCTACTACCCAGGATATTGCCGATGCGGCGGGTATTAACAGGGCTTCGATCCATTATTACTATCGTAGCCGCAAACAATTGTTGGATAAGGTGTTTGAGGAGGCGATGCACGAATTCCACACCAAGCTGAACGGGGTCATTGCACAGGACGAGCTTCCTTTCCGGGAACTGATCGCAAGCGTGATCGACTTCCTGCTCAAAAAGTCCATGGAACATCCCTTTTTGGAACTATTCCTGGTAGCCGAACTGAATGCGAATCCCCATTCAAAAGGCGCGCTTATGCCCGAAGGGGCGTCGAACCGAAGGAAAATGCTTAAGGAGGATATCGCCAGAGAAGTCGCGGCAGGGAGAATGAAACCAATAGATCCGGAACATTTTATCGTAAATCTTATGTCGCTGTGTTCGTTCCCCGTTTTGGCAAAACCCATCGTGAAGAATGCAATCGAGCTCTCTGAAGAAGCCTATGTGAAGTTCATTGGCGAGAGAAAAGCCGTGATCCTAAAACTCGTTTTTCCGGACCTCTAGGGGGAGGTTTTTTTTGCCTTGCAACTAACAAAATTGTTAAACAATATAATTTGATAATAATGAAAAGACTGCTCATCCTGGCCATTATCATCGTCGCAGCCCTCTCAGGCATTGGCCAGCAGCCCTATACACTGCAGGACTGTATCGACACGGCCCTTGCGAAAAGCCTGCAGCTTAAAAGCGACGACTATGATCTCGCCAAGACCCGGGCCGGCATCGGTGAGGCCTATAGCAGTCTGCTCCCTCAAGTCAGCGCCAGCGGCAGCTATCAGTATTATTTCAAACTGCAAAAACAGCTGATCTCTTCGGATGCTTTCGGCGGACCGGCCGGGCAATACGAGGCCGTGTCGTTGAGCACCGCACAAAGCAAATCGCTGGCCGTACAGTTGAATCAACCGCTTTTTAACGGCTCATCGCTGATCGCACTAAAGGCGGCTAAGGTGGCCGTGGGGCTCAACGAGCTACAGATCCGCAGCAGTAAGGAAGACCTGGTCTATAATGTTTCGGCTACCTATTATAATATCCAATCTATTTTGAAGCAACAAAAACTCGTCCGGGAAAACCTAACCACCGATGAGGCGCTATTGAACGTCACCATCGATATGTTCGGCGCCGGACTGGCGACACAGACCGATCTGGACCGGCTCACGGTAAAGCGCGACAACACCTGGGCCAGCCTGCAGAATACCAGGAACAGTCTCGAAAAGCAATATAACCTACTCAAATTGCTCATGAACGTGCAGTTGGAAAGCTCCATCTCCGTAATACAGGATGAATACGACGAGGCGGCCGCGCTTCAGCAAAAAACGGATGCCGATCTAACCCAAAAAACGAATTACCTACAGATCCTCGAGAACAAAAAGGTGACGGACCTGCAACGCCGCAACATTAAAGCCGGCTATCTGCCGTCGCTCTCGCTGGGCGCCGACTATGGGCTTGCAGGATATAACTCGAACGCGAATCCTTTTGAAAATCTCAACAAGACCTGGTACCCGTCATCTTACGTCAGTCTGAGCCTGAACATTCCGATTTTCGATGGGTTCCGTAAAAAGTACCAAATACAGGAGCAGGAGATCGCCGTCCGCAAATACGATGTACAGGCAGAGCAAACGATGCAGCAGAACCGGAAAGATGTGGCGAATGCCTACGCCGACCTCCAGAGCAACTATATCACGCTGCAGAGTCAAAAACGCAATCTTACGCTGGCTCAAAAGGTATTAAAGGATATCGGTACACAATACAAAAGCGGACTGGTAAAATTAACGGATGCGATCAACTCCCAATCCGAACTGGAAACGGCGCAGAACAATTATATCACTGCCCTGATCAATATCAAGCAGGCAGAGCTGGATCTTAAAAAAGCAAACGGTACACTCTTAAATAATCAATAACATGAAAAAGATCACCCAGGTTTTCCTGATCGTCCTTGCCATAGCGGCCATAGCAGCGATGGCGGCGTTTAAACTGATCGCCAATAAAAAGGAAGTAGAAGCCAAAGTCTATCATGCGGATGTGAATCTCGCCGCATCCATACAGGCCGACACCGTCAGGGAAGCTCCCTTTAGCAAAGCCACCTCCTTCCTGGGATCGTTTACCCCGAACCGGGAGGTTTCGATCGCCGCCGAAACCTCGGGCAAGGTCATCGGCGTCGGGGTGCAGGAAGGCAGTCGGGTGAGTGAGGGAAGCCTTGTGGCCAGGCTGGATGATGGCGTGTTACTGGCCCAGCTGCATTCGGCAAACGCAAGTCTCGACAATGCCACCGGTACGCTGAAAAGATATGAGCAGGCGCCCAATGGCGTGACGCAGCTCCAAATGGACAACGCCCGAACCCAGCTGCTCACCAGTCAGGCGCAGATAGAACAGTTGAAAAAACAGATCGCCCAGTACACCATCAGCGCGCCCTTTTCCGGTGTGATCACCACACGCAATTTCGATCTGGGGGCTGTGGTATCGCCGGGCACTCCGCTGGCCACATTGACGGACATCAGCGCCCTCAAGCTGGAGATAAGTGTCCCTGAGCGCTATGTTGCGCAATTTAAGAATGGGATGCCCATCGCCGTAAACACCGATGTATATCCGGCAATTACCTTTAAGGGTAATGTCTGGATGATCGCCAGCAAGGCGGATGCTTCGCATAACTATACCGTCAAGGTCCTGGTAGCTAATTCTGCCGAACATCCATTGAAGGCCGGCATGTATGGCAATGTTACGGTGGGCAATACTTCGACGCATCAGGCGATCAGCATCCCGAGATCGGCGCTCATCGGTTCGGCTCAAAACCCGCAGGTCTATGTTGTGGAAAACGGAATCGCAAAGATAAGAAGCATCGGGACGGGCGCAGGCAATTCCACGAGTATCGAAGTGCTGAACGGTCTGCATGCAGGAGAAGTGATCGTTGCCGGTGGCCTGGTCAACCTCACGGATGGAACAAAAGTCAGCATCAACTAAATCAACGCAAATGTCAATTACAGAAATAGCCATCAAGCGGCCCTCCCTCATCATCGTGATCTTTACCGTGCTGATCGGCACCGGTGTGTTTTGCTACAGCAAGCTGAGCTACGAGCTGTTGCCGGATATCTCGCAGCCCACGCTGGTGATCACGACCAGCTATCCCGGCGCGGCGCCGGCCAATGTGGAGCAAACGGTGACCAGGAAGATCGAGGACCAGCTCAGCTCGATAGATGCCATCAAGACCATCACTTCGCAGTCGATGGAAGGGGTGTCCATCATCACCGCCGAATTCAACACCGGCGCCGATATCGATCTGAAACAGCAGGAAGCGCAGCGGAAGATCAACAATATTATGAGCGATCTGCCTACGGACGTCAAATCGCCCGGCATCTCCAAGGTGTCACCAAGCGACCAGCCCGTGATGCAGCTGATGGCCGTATCCAGGCTCGACAATGCGGCCTTCTATGATATCATGAAGAACCAGATAAAACCGTTGCTGCAGCAGGTACAAGGGGTTGGCGAGATCACGTTGATCGGTGGACAGGAGCGGGAGATACAGGTGAATATCGATAAGAACAGGCTGGAGTATTACGGTCTGTCCATCCTGAATGTCACCCAGGCGATCGCCAATGGAAACCAAGAGTTCCCGGCCGGCAAAGTAAAGTCGGAGACGACGGGCCAAATGACGGTGCGGCTTTCGGGAAAATACAGCTCCGTAGAGCAGCTGAATGACCTCGTGGTGGGTCTACCGGTAGCGGGCAGCCCGGTGCGGCTCAGGGATGTCGCCAGCGTGGCGGATATCACCAGGGATGTTTCGACGGTCTTCCGCTACAATGGACAAAATGGTCTCGGGCTTTTGATAAAAAAGCAGGGCGATGCCAATGCCGTGGCCATCAGCAAAGAGATAAAGGAAAAAATCGCACTGGTGGAGAAAAGGTATGCCGCGGATGACGTCAAATTTACCATTGCCGACGATACGGCCGACTATACCTTGGAAGCCGCCAACGGCGTCGTGGACGACCTGATGCTGGCCGTCATCCTGGTGGCGGCCATCATGCTGTTGTTCCTGCACAGTATCCGGGATTCGCTCATCGTGCTGATCGCCATTCCGACTTCGCTGATCTCGACATTCATTGCTTTATACTTATTTGGCTATACGCTGAACCTGATGACCCTGCTGGGGCTTTCGCTGGTGATCGGCATCCTGGTGGACGACAGCATCGTCGTACTGGAGAACATTCACCGCCATCTGGCCATGGGTAAAGATAAACGGACCGCGGCCCTCGACGGACGTAAAGAGATCGGATTCTCCGCCGTAGCCATCACGATGGTGGATGTGGTCGTATTTGGGCCGTTGTGTCTGATCCAGAACAGCATTGGCTCGATCCTGCGTGCGTATTCTTCCACTATTGTGGTGGCCACCTTGTTGAGTCTTTTTGTGTGTTATACGCTCACCCCGTGGCTGGCCTCCCGTTTTGGTAAGGTCAGTATTCTGGACAGGAAGAAGCTGCAGGACCGCCCCCTGATCCTGTTTGAAAAATTGATCGGCGGGCTTACGCGGTGGTATGCCGGAGCCCTTGCCTGGGTACTGCGTCACAAGCTTATCATGACCGCCGGTGTCGTGCTGCTTTTTGTGATGGTAGGCGGGATCATGAAACTCGGCGTGATCGGCAATGAGTTCGTCACACAAAGCGACAAGGGCCAGTTCAGGCTCGCGCTGGAATATGATAAGAACACGACTGTCCTGCAAAATAATTTACGCACCAAAGCCATCGAGGACTATCTCCGGCAGCAGCCCGATGTCACCACTGTTTTCACGAACGTGGCCGGGGCGAGCACGTCGTCTTTGATCGCGGGGGTAGGGTCTGATTATAAATCCGAGGTCACCGTCACGCTGGTGGACAAAAAGGACCGGCAGCTATCCACCGAGAAGCTGATGCTGCGGAAGAGCCAGGACGTGGCGCGGCATTTTGCGGGGGTAAAGGTCAGCCCCACGATGGTCAATATGATAAATTCTGGTGAACCCATACAGATCGTGCTCAACGGTGAAAATACGACGGAATTGATGGCTGCCGCGAACGAACTGAAAGCGCGTATCCAGGCCATACCCGGCGCCATTAACGTCAACCTGAGCGTGGAAGAGGGTAACCCGGAGGTGGAGGTGAATATAGATAGAGAAAAAATGGGACAGCTGGGTCTTACCATCAATGAAGTGGGTGCGGTGCTAAAGAATGCTTATGCGGGTAATGATGATGCGAAGTACCGGGTAGGCACGAACGAATACGATATCCGGGTGAAATTCGACGATTTCGATAAGCACTCCGTCGAAGACGTAAAAAGCGTTTCGTTTGTCAACGCATCGGGACAGCTGATCAGGCTTTCGCAATTCGCCGATGTGGTGCAGGGTAGCGGACCGAGTGTGCTGGAACGGAAAGACCGGCGTACCTCTGTGACGGTGAAGAGCGATGTGCTGGGGATCACCTCCGGCGTAGTGGCCGATGCCATCAAAAGCTCGCTTGCGGCAAAGCCCCTGCCGGCCGGTATCGATCTTCGCTGGAGTGGGGATATCGAGCGGCAGGGGGATTCTTTTGGGGCTATGGGCATGGCCATTGTTGCGGCGATCCTGCTGATGTACCTCGTGATGGTGGCTCTGTATAACAATTTCGTATATCCGTTTGTGGTGCTGTTCTCCATTCCCGTAGCTTTTATCGGGGTGTTCTTGGCGCTGGCGCTGGCGAAGGCGTCGATGAGCATTTTCACGATCCTCGGAATGATCATGCTCCTCGGGCTGGTCGCGAAGAATGCCATTTTGATCGTCGACTTTGCCAATCACTTGAAGGGGGAAGGCGTTAGCACATGGCGGGCACTCATCGAGGCAGGACAGGAGCGGCTTCGGCCTATCCTGATGACGACGCTGGCGATGGTGATCGGGATGTTGCCGATAGCCCTTTCGACCGCAGCGGGCAGCGAGTGGAAGAATGGTCTGGCATGGGTGATCATCGGGGGCCTTTCCTCGAGCCTTTGTCTGACCCTATTCGTGGTGCCGATGGTGTATTACTGCGTGGACAGGATAGGTGAAAAAATCAGCCGTTGGCTTTCATACAGGCCGACATTGACCAATAGGTAGGGTGTCCAATTCGGAAGCGCCCATTTGTTATAGGGGTATTACATCACTAAAAACTTTTAACAATGGGAGCACTGAATGTGTATAATTTCATCAGCCTGAATGGCTTTTATAAGGATGCCGCGGATGGCATCGCGTGGGGACGGCATGACGGCGAAGAGGAAAAGGCGTTTTCGGGTAAGAACGCGCAAAGCGGATCGACCTTACTCTTTGGCCGGAAGACCTATGAGATGATGTATCGTTTTTGGCCGACGCCGGCGGGACATGCCACCCAGGCAGAGACGGCTACCGGCATGTCGGCGGCGGAGAAGATCGTTTTTTCGCGGTCTTTGGAGCGGGCCGACTGGCACAATACGCGTGTTGTGAACGGAGACATTGCCGTGGAGGTTGCGCGACTGAAGGAAGCCGGCAAATACCTTACGATCCTGGGCAGCGGGAGCATCGTGGCGCAGTTGGCCGCGGCGCGGTTGGTCGACACCTTTATGATCATGGTGAATCCTATTGCCCTGAGCGGCGGCACGCCGATCTTCACGGGCATTCCCGCGAATCTCGAGCTGGAGCTCACCGATCACCGCATCTTCAAATCGGGCAGGGTGCTGCTGACCTACCGGCCCGTTTACTGAGGCTTGCGGGCAATGGCGAGATAGCTGCCGAAGACGGACAGAATGGGGAAATTTTCGGGCAAATAATTCGACATTTTCCCACTGCCCTTGATCTGGATCTTTTCGAACCCGGCGTTTTGCAGACGCTGTCTGAGCTCGATGGGGCGCAGGATATTGATATGCGACGGGTCTTTCAGTACTTTATCGCGGCCCAGACGGACAAGGATAGCGCGGGGATTGGGCGTGGTGAGGAGGAGCCGGCCGCCGGGTTTGAGGACGCGTTTTAATTCTTTCAGGACGCGCGGGACATCGGCAGGATCGATGTGCTCGATCACCTCCCCGGCGACGATGTTTTCGTAGGTATTGTCCGGGGCGTCGATGTCGTCGGCGGAGCTGAGGATCAAGCGATCATAGACGTCCTTGGGGATCATGTCGAGCCGGTCCCCCACTACATCGAGACCCGTGATCCGCAGCTGTGGGTTGGCTGTTTTAAGGACCTGGCCGCCGCGCCCGGTGTTGCAACCGATGTCGAGGACCTGTACATCGCGATTGTCGAAATGTCGGTAGAACTGACTGTAGCGATTCGTGGTGAAGGTATCGACCTCGGAGACAACCTGGCGTTTGTTGATGTCGGCGTACTGGGAGATTTCCATGGAGACTTGCGTTGGTTTTTGTGGTAAAATGCGAAAATGATGCCAGCACCATCGGCATGACGACGTATATTTGCGGATGCGCGATTGGATTAATCGGTGGAACAAAAAGATCTTCAGGGGTTATCACAACGGGGTGCATTTTCTCCAGACCCGCGTTTCCAGGGTTCAATATATTTTGATCACGGCCACTCTCACCGGTTTTGTCTCGGGCATGATGGCGGTACTGTTGAAACGCAGCGTTCAGCAGGTCGAGAAGTTTGTCCAGCATTTCAGCGGCAAGGAATGGCTCTTTTTACTCTGCCCGGCAGCGGGGTTGCTGCTGACGACCTGGATCATTCAGCGTTTTTTCCGCGGGCATATCGAGAAGGGCATCGCCATGGTGTTGAAGTCCATTGCGGGTAAATCGTCCTTTATTCCCTCGCGGAACAATTATATCCATTTTATCACCAGCGCGCTGACGGTAGGGTTCGGCGGATCGGCGGGGCTGGAATCACCCATCGTCGCCACGGGTTCGTCGCTGGGTTCCACGATGGGCAGGCTGGGGCTGCTGAGCTATTCGGAGCGCACGCTGATGATCGCCTGCGGGGCGGCGGCCGGCATCTCGGCGGTCTACGATGCGCCTATCGCCGGTGTGATGTTCGCGGTAGAGGTCCTGCTGGCCGAAACGGTAGTGAGCTATTTCGTCCCGTTGATCATTGCGGCCGTAATGGGTGTGCTTTGTTCCAAGATCTATTTGGGAGAGTCGAGCGTGCTTAACTTTGTACTCAAACAGGATTTCAATTATAAATTTGTCCCATTCTATGTCCTCATGGGCGTAGGGGCGGGATTTCTGTCCTTGTATTATGCCAAGGCTTTTCGGGGAACAGACAAAAAGTTGCATCACTGGAAGGTCAATCCTTATATGAAGGCGTTGAGCGGTGGATTGATGCTGGCCGCCTTTTTTCTTATTTTCGCCCCTTTGTATGGGGAGGGGTATGAGAGCGTGAAGATGCTTGCCGACGACACGCCTTCCCGTATCCTTCCGAGCGCGTCCTGGTTCCATTATGTTCCCCAGAACGTTCTTCTGCTGGTCTTTACCGGCTGCATCTTGTTTTTAAAACCGTTGACGGCGGCCATCACCATAGGCTCGGGGGGCAATGGCGGGAATTTTGCGCCCAGCGTTTTCGTCGGCGCTTATTGGGGATTCTTTTTTTCCCGTTTGGGGAATGCCACCGGCTGGCTTCACCTGCCGGAGGGAAATTTTACGCTTGTGGGCATGGCGGGGTTGCTGAGTGGGGTGATGTATTGTCCACTGACGGCGATCTTTCTGATCGCGGAGATCACGAATGGATATGGGTTGATCGTCCCGCTGATGATCGTGTCCAGCATCGCTTATTTTATCGCGCGGACCTTTGAGCCCTTTTATATGGAAACGAAGCAACTGGCGCTGGCGGGCGAGATATTCACCCACCGGCGGGAACGGAACATCCTTTCGGCTCTGAGCCTTGCGTCCATCACCGAACACGATCAGGATGTATTCCATCCGGAAGATGCATTCAGGGACCTGATCCAGCATGTAGCTAAGGGCGACAAGCAGGTCTTCGCCGTAGTGGATGCGGACAGGCGGCTGCTCGGCGTGATCAACATGAACGACATCCGCGGGATGTTATTCCAGCCGGAGCGTTATGATGAAACAACCTTACAGGACATCTTTCATCAGCCCGCAGCCATGTTACCCGACGACACGCCCGTGACGAAGGTGATGGAGGAATTCGACCGGACGAAGGTTGCCTTCCTGCCGGTGATAGATGAGGAGCGGAGGTTTGTGGGTTTTGTGTCCAGGGCGCGGCTTTTTGAAAAATACCGGGGACAGGTCGCGCAGCTTAGGGATATTTATGAAGATCAATAAGCTTACTGAACCTGATTGATGACGTCTTTGAGGTCCTCGAGAAATACCTCCAGATCCAGCTGTTTTAGCGGCGTCACGGTGGTGCTGTCCCGCCATTTGAGCTGGATATATAGCTGCCACTGGCGTTTATTATCTATATAACAGCCGGCTTCGAATCCGCTGCGGCTTCTAAAACAATAGACTTCGTCACCGGTGCCGGGTTTGGTGCTGACCACTTTAGCCAAGATCTGGTTCATGGCCGCCAGGAGTGCGGGTAGCTCATCGGCATCCACCACGGCCACATGCCCTGCAACGTCTGAAAAACGCAGCCCCGTCTGTGTTTTGCCGGTGATCATATCGGTGGCGCGAAGGATCTGAACCGTATTGCCTACTATGTGCCCATGGTAGATCAGCTCCGTATGGATCAGGCCATGCGCCGAATCGGCGAAACGCAGGGTACGGCTTTGCCTTACAGTGTCGGCGCGATCCTGGGCGATGGCGCAAAGGGTGATGGGGATAAGGAGGGCGGTAAATATGATCTTTTTCATCTGGCTAAGATAATAAAAAAGGCCGCTTCGGGTTATTTGACCTCCAACACCACGACCCGGTCCGGATCATCGGCGGTGGGCGACTGGGCGGGGATCTCTGCGACGCCGTCGTGCAAGGTGACGGCGACGGGAGTCTTGTCTTTCAGCATATAAGCTTTTTTGATGGCGCCATAGGGGAATTGCTCGAGACGGATGGTGCCGGCGTCGGGTTTTAAGACGTGGACGTATAGTTTTTCACCTCCTGCGTCTTGCTTGTCGCCATCGTCGCCTTCGCCGAGCGTGAGACAACCCCATTTCTGCGGCCGGAGATAACCGCCTTTGGTATGGTAGATGGCGGGGCCGTAGGTTTCGAGCCAGTGACCCATCCAGTGGAGACGCTCGATGAATTCCGGCTGGATCTCGCCGTTAGGCATGGGCCCGATGTTGAGCAGGAGGTTGCCGCCATTGCCGGCCGATTTGACGAGCAGGGCGACAAGCTGTGCCGGCGTCTTGTAGGTCGTATCGGTGATGTTAAAGCCCCAGGAGTTGTTGATGGTGGCGCAGGTTTCCAGCGGCAGGGCCGAGATATTCTGGAAGCTCAGCCCGCTGGTGTTCTCGCCGGGGACATCCTGCTCGAACATCTGGAAATCCTCACCGGGGAGCGGGGTCATATGATGGTTATTGCCGATGAGACATTGCGGCTGAAGTTTATGGATCAGGTCGTAGATCTCACGGATATGCCAGTCTACGCGCACGTCGTTGTCTTTGCGGTCTTTGCTTTCTTCGGCCATTTGGTCCCAATAACCGTCAAACCAGATACCGGCGATGGAGCCGTAGTTGGTGAGCAGCTCGGTGAGCTGGTTTTTCATGAATTGGATATAGTGGTTCCAGTCGCCGTGAATGGTGCGGCCGGTACCCTGGCCTGTGCGGCCCGTCCACCAGGAATAGTCGTCACGGCGCCAGTCGAGCAGCGAATAATACAGAAAGAGCTTGATGCCTTGCTTGTGACACTCATCGGCCATCATCCGGACGATGTCCTTTTTATAGGGCGTATGCATGATGTTGAAATCCGAGTATTTGGTGTCCCACATGCTGAAGCCATCGTGATGGCGGGTGATGAGGGTGATGTATTTCATGCCGGCGGACTTGGCCAGGGCCACCCAGGCATGCGCGTCGAAATCGATGGGGTTAAAGAATTTCTCCAGCCGGGTATAGTTCTTGACCGTGATGTTGCGGTTGTTCATCACCCATTCGCCGTCGCCGGGGATACTGAAGGGGCCCCAATGGATAAACAACCCGAACTTGGCATTGGTAAACCATTCGCGGGCCTTTTCGTTCTGCGGAGAAGGGGTGTAGGTTTGAGCGAAGGAGGTTTGGGCGGACACATAGAGCAATGCAGCGAGCGCGAGATGTTTCTTCATGCCTAAAGCTAGTATTTTTTATAATAGGTTAATTCTTTTCAATTAATGTTTCGGGGATCATAAAGACTTCCAGTTCTCCTATCAGGGGGATCGCCTTTGCATCGGTTATACGAATGCGGAGCGATGCGGCCCGCCTGGCAGGAAAAGTAAGGATGCGTTTATGTCCAATGGTGGTCGCGCGGATGGATACAGTATCGCCGTTCCCGTCTACGATCTCCGCGGAAAAATCTTTTATCCGCTGGCCCAGCCGGATGGGCTCCTGCAAGACGATACAATCCACGTCGGTGGCATTGGGAAAGCCGACATCGATGTAGTTGTCGCGATAATCTTTGCCTAGTGAAACATAGGTCTGCGCGTCCTGGTCGGTCAACGCCGCGGTTTCGCCTCCCTGACGGCCCAGGGTGATGGTGACGCCCGGTTGACGGAGGAGGGAGATGCCAAAGCACTGGTCGCGTAACCGTTTAAAGCCCATAAGGGCAGCCGAATCGTAGTCGGTGAACAGCCCCCTCCGGTCCGGCGGAACGTTCAACAGCAGGTTGGCTCCTCTACCCACCGACTTGAGCCAAAGGTCGAACAGCTGTTCGGGGGATTTGACTGCTGTGTCCTCGGCCTGGTGATAAAACCAGCCTGGTCGAATACTGACATCACATTCCGCGGGCAGCCAAATGGCTCCATTGCAATTTCCGCTGTTGAGGGTATCCACAGGCGGCGCTCCGGCCCCGCGTGAGAAGCCGGCCGTATCGAGCAGGTCCCAGTTTGTCCGGGCGGCGATCCCCTTTTCGTTACCTACCCAGCGGATATCGGGGCCGATGTCGCTGAAGATGGGCGTATTCGGCGCGATGGCCCGCATCGTGGCTTCAAAGCGGTGCCAGGCATAGACCTGTCTCTTGCCATTCGGCCCTTCGCCGTTGGCTCCGTCCCACCAGAACTCGAACAACGGGCCATAGCGGGATACCACTTCTTTCATCATGTTGATGAATACTTCGTTGTATTCTGCCGTGCCGTATTTAGGATGGTTACGGTCCCAGGGCGATAGATAGATGCCAAACTCCAGCCCATATTCCCTGCAAGCGTCGCTAAGTTCTTTGAGCACGTCGCCTTTTCCATTACGCCACCCGCTTTGCGCTACCGTGTGGGAAGAGTACCGGGAGGGCCAGAGGCAGAAGCCATCGTGATGTTTGGCGGTGATGATGATCCCTTTGGCGCCGGCTGCTTTGGCGATCCGGCACCACTGCCGGGGGTCGAATGCGGTGGGATTGAAGACTTCCTCCTTCTCGGAACCCTTTCCCCATTCGAGATCGGTGAATGTGTTAGGTCCGAAATGAGTGAACAGGTAGAACTCTTTGTCTTCCCAGGCCAGCTGGCGGGGAGAGGGCAAGGGATCAAAGGCCTTTTCCTGCTGCGTTGCCGGGACGCCCCATTTTTTATTGGGGACATTCCCCATGACCAGTTCCAGGGTTCCGCCCTTGATGATGTCGCTGTAATCGAGATAACAGCGATGCCATGGTTGGCCATTCAAGGTAGCGCTTTGGATATAGCTATTTTCCTTTGAGTTATTGTGCGCGATGAGATGGAAGTTTCGCCCCGGACCTACAAGGATATGAATGTCGCTGAAGACAGGGCTGGTGAGCTCAAACCGTGTATCGCCCGGACAGATGGGATGCATACCGATGGCTGCAAGAACATACCAGGCGGACATCTGCCCCACGTCGTCGTTACCAACCAGACCGTCTACGGAATTGTGATAAGCGCCGGCGCAGATCTTCCGGGTCCATTGTTGGGTGAGCCAGGGAGCGCCCAGCCGGTTGAACAAGAAGGGGACATGGTGTACGGGTTCGTTGGCGTGGTTATAGTAGTCGTTCCATAAGAAATTACCGGGCGTTTTTTCGAAAAAGCTTTCCAGGTCGCTGGTAACTTTTTCCCGTCCGCCCATGAGCCGCACCATGCCGTCGATGTCCTGCGGCACGAACCATCCTTGTTGATAGGGGTTGCTTTCCACGCAGCCATAGTCTTGCGCCAGCCGGCCTTTGGCAGGCCAGGGCGCCCATAGGCCATTGGCTTTTTTGGGCCGAAACCAGCCAACGGCGGTATCGAATATATTTTTATAATCCTGCGCTGCGGCCGCATACCTGGCTGCGTCCTCGGGTTTGTGCAAGGCTACGGCCAGCCGGCTCATACACCAGCTTGAATAGGCATACTCCAGCGTTTCCGAGATCGAGCCGGGCGTATAGCCTTTAATGCCGTTGCCAAAGCGCCGGCAGGTATTCACGGCAAAGGCATAGGCGGTATCGACGTTGTAGCCGCGGATACCTTTGGCATAGGCATCGGCCAGCACGGCGACGGCGGGATTGCCGACCATGCAGCCGGAATAGGCGTTCAGGAATTCCCAGCGTTCGAGATAGCGCGTGCCGTTCTCGGCCGCGAGGCTCACCAGGGAATTGATCATATCGTTCACCATGCCGGGATCGATGATGGTCTGCAGGGGAAACTGACTTCTGAAGACATCCCAGCCGCTGAAAATGCTGCGGCGGCGGTAGCTCCCGGACAGATGTGGTCTGCCGTCGGCACCCATATAGGTGCCGTCCACATCCGAAGTTATCCTCGGATCGATCATAGTATGATAAAGCGCCGTATAGAAGATGGTGCGCTCATCCGTTGTTCCGCCCTGTACGGTTATCTTCGACAGGGCCGTATCCCAAAGGGCAACGGCTTTGCGGTGTACGAGATCGAAGTCCCAGCCGGATATTTCCTGTTGCAGATTGGCTTTTGCCCCATCCATGCTCACCAGCGAGATGCCCGCCTTCATCAGTACCTGTTCGCCCGGCTTTGTAGGGAACTCCAGGTAGAAGCCGAGATGTTTCCCTTGTTTTTCTCCCGCCTGTTTAAGCACCTCTGACGCGGCTACCCATTGCTGGTAGGTTTTGCTCTCCACGGCCTCTCTATGACGATCGGCCGCATCGGGGATATGGGCGCTCCAGACACCGAAGTTTTTGAGCGGTTTGCTGAACTCGGCGAAGAAATAGACCGTATAGTCAGGCTGGCCGCCACCATCGCCCCAGCCGCCGCCATCTGCCGTACACTTCATCCATCCCTGGATGCTGTGATCATCCACCACTTTTACATATTGAAGCACCGACGTGCCGCCGACCCGTCTCGCCAGGTCGATCTGGATACGGGATTGCTTGTTTTCGGGGAAGGTAAAACGAAGGATGCCGCTATGCGGCGCGGCCGTCATCTCGGCGCGGATGTGATAGTCGGTGAGTGTGGCGGCATAGTAGCCGGCCGTGGCTTTTTCGGTGCTTTTGACGTAGGCTGACCGGTATCCGGCGGCGGATGTCCGCAACGGACCCAAGGTGGGAGTGACCAGGAAATTACCGAGGTCACCATACCAGCCGACGCCGCTCATCTGGGTAAAGGCGAACCCTTCGATCGTGGTATGTTCGTAGCTATAGCCCGACCCGTTGTCCCCGCCCGTGATCGTATTGGGGCTCACCTGCACCAGCCCGAAAGGGGTAGTAGCGCCGGGGAATGTTTTACCTAAGCCGGCATAGGCGCCCGGTTTTTCCGTATTGGTGGTGGCGCCGATAAACGGGTTCACGTAGCGGCTGCAACCCTGCGGCTGTGCATAGACGAAGGGTTGCATCGATGCAAAAAGAATAAAGGTCCACAGATGTTTCATGCTTGAAAGATAGCTTATTGGGAGGTTTTGGCTGAGAGAATTTTAGAATCGTTCCACCAGTCGCCTTTCGAACCGGAGGGGTTGCCTTTGGGATCGGTAAGGGCATCGTTGTCCGGTACCCGCGCCATGACGCCGATATAGTAGGCTGTATTGGGTGACAGGCCGGTAATGGTGTAGCTGTACGTGCCATCTATCGACGTTGCCGGGCTGGTGTTGGGCGGATTGGGTTCCGTGAAATTATTCCAGTTCAGATGGCTGTTGTAATCTCCGCCATCGAGGGGCTCCGTTTTGATATCGACATTGCCCGGAACAGTGTCCCAGTCGATGGCGCATTCGTTGGCCAGAAAGGCCTTATTGCTTTTGACCGTATAGCTCACTGTGATGGTGGTGCTGGTGGCGCCGGTGATGGCGGAGGTTACCGTCACCCAGGGTCGAAGCGATACCTTCAAATTAACATCGGTAGTTCCGCCCGCGGTAAAATTCACATTGTTCATTGTGTCTGTGGAAAAATCGAATGCATACAAATACGGATCGTTGGCATTGGCATAAAGGGTATAGGCGCCGGGTAGTATTCGGGTATTGATGAAGCTACCGGTCGAATCCAGTACCAGTGAACCGTTGGTTACATTGGAGGGCAGCATGCTTACTGTGAGCCAGGAAGCATATGGTGAAGCTGACCCCGTTGCGCTATCCACGACGCTGCCTTTGATGGAGGCATAGTTGAAATTCATCTGGTATTTATAGCAGCCTGGCGTCAGCAGGCTTGTGAAGCCGACGGCGACGATCAGCCGGAAAATATATATTCGTTTCATGATCTTGATGATTTGGTTATTGCCACAAAGGATTTTGTGTGAGCTTGGGGTTCAGCAGCAGCTCGTTTTGCGGCAGGGGAAGAAAATAGAATTTTTGTTGGAATACCGGCGGGAAGGCCACGTCATT